>Ga0307377_10003070_pt1 | contig 19156 bp, 22 predicted proteins | sample TR3MG_FD_202535 | JGI IMG/M metagenome (GOLD analysis project Ga0307377, IMG submission 202535) | Soil microbial communities from Risofladan, Vaasa, Finland - TR-3 | ecosystem: Environmental > Terrestrial > Soil > Coastal area > Acid sulfate soil | place: Finland: Risofladan, Vaasa | collected... | reverse complement strand
TCTGCCATTGCAACGCTTTTAATAGATTCTTTTCAGCTGGTGCACATGTAAAAGAATCAGGATTAAAAACATTCTTTGAAAAAGAATCTTGAAGAACAGACATTGTTGCATATACAACTTGTGATCCAAAGGCGAAAAACATTATGTCGCTCCTACCATCTTAATTACAAAGTCAGTCTTTAGTTTATTTTGTGCGATTCTAACAACTTCCTCGAATGACTTTGTAAAGATAAGCTTACCTTCAACTTCAGGGTAAGTCCAAGACTTTCCACTTTTGTTATTAGCAGGATTGCCAATGTTTTCTTTCTTGACGTATCTTGTTATCTTAGTGCCATTCTTTAAAGTAAAAGATATTGGATAAGGTTTTATAAGCCATGTCATAGGCCTTTCAGGTGCTCCATATTCAAGTAACTTTGCATATGGAACACTAGCCCAAACTCTCAAGACACCATTGTTTATTTCTTTTTGAACACTTGCTATATACTTACCGGATGGATTTTTAAAAGCACCTTGCGCTCTCATCCTGATTTCTCTTATACCTTCATTACCCATGTTCTCTAATAAGATTTGTACAAATTCCTTCCATCTGTTTTTATCAGATAGTTTCTTCAATACATTCTTACTAGGTTCTATTGTTATCTTTACTGCAATCATGAGCTTAACAAGCTGATTGCTTTGTATATTGGATCAGTCTTTGTTATCTCAGCTGTGTTGAATGTCTGAGATGTTGCCTGCTCTCCAAGATAATGCAATTCATGATTTATTATAAAGAACCTTAAACCTTCAAAGTCTCCACCCACAATCTCTATGATGTCTTTATCAGACATCCTAGGAGTTGCTTCTGATCTGAACTGAGGTGGATTCTTTGCAGTGTAGCCTTGCTGCTCCAGTGCTTGTGCTCTAGATGAGTGTTGCTTTCTGATTCTAATCAATCCATCTTTGTACCTAGGATTGAAGTATCTCTTATAAGCATTCTCAGTAGTCAGTCCAAAACATATCGGGCAATCAGGATCTGCAGATTGTCCAGCATTTAAGTCAACACAAACGCACACTGTATAATATTTAACCTTAATAACTTTCTTATTAGGATTAAAGTTGTCTGAGAATATCAATGTCACCTTTGACTTGTCATTCTCCTCTTTGGCATAGAAAGAAAAGCTACCAAACAAATCAGCCTGTTCGTTTACTTGACTCATTACTGCACCATCTACAGTTACTATCAATTTTCTTATGTTAGGGTGATTTGGAGTTGCTTGTTTCTTGTTTCCTCTTTCCCATATGATTGATGAAAAAGGAATTGTACCTGGAATGAATGTTACATCACGTGTAACAGTTGTCTCATCATTCTGCTGCTGGTATAGTATACAACGTTGACCCCAACTTCCATTGGCCATATGTAACCTTCTACCAATTTCTTCAGCGGCTCTTGGAGGTGCAATATCAGGCTCAACTGGAGTGAACTCTTGTTGAGGTATTCTTTTTTCAGGTTCTGGTTTTGAACCTCCAAATACTACCTTGCCGTAGTTCCCGTCTCCATACTTTTGAGGCATGATTAATCCTGAGTTGCATCCTTAAAGGGATTTGCATTTCCATTAGCATCATTTTCTTCAGTTGATAGTCTTGTGTACATATCACCAACAGCAGACTTTCCAGAGATGTTTACAGCCATGTCGACTGTAACTTGTATCTGTGTATTTTCAACTGCAGGTTTGTTTGCATCTCTAGCATCTTTATCAAAATAAGATTGAACACCAACAAAAGCTTTTGAATTTTCACCATCATTCTGCACAATGACCTGTACAATGCGATGGTATCCTGCTGGTGCTCCGCTTTTAGTTGTTATTGTTTTAGACATTGCCATTTTGTTCTTCCTCCATTATATAAAAAAAATTACCAAAGATTGTTCCAAACAGAGCCATCATACATTTCACCCTTACCTGTATCAATATTAAATCTAGTGTCTCCACCAACAGGAACTGAAGGCCTTTCAGCTGTCGTCCCTCTTGCAACTCTCATCATTGCTGTTCCAGAAACAATAGCTTCATCTACGTCCATCTGGAATATTGATGAACCATTTGCAAGCCTCAGCCTTTGAGTTCCAGAATTGTCTTCGTATCTGAAGCCAACAATTCCATCTAATTCAATTGATGGTCCATTACCTTCAAGCAGCAAGCCACTTGTCAAGACTTCTATTCTTGAACTTGTGTTAGCAGATTGCATAAGCAGGCTTGACAGTGTGTTGTCTACTGCATACTTTGCAGGTGTTGATGATATTATCTCAACATCACCACCATTCGCTTTCAACTGAATCCCATTGGCTATAACATCATTTATATTTAATGTTCCGCCTCCTGCTTGAGTCAATCTTACTTTGTTTACAGCTCCACCAAATAAGAATGTATTGCCTGATGCAGACATACTTATAAGTGGAGAACCATCATTCATGACCCTAAGTTGAGAACCCTGTGCAAACATTTCTATCCCAGCAGGGCTTGCATTGTTCCTTAATAGCAATGGTTGAGTTCCACCAATGCCCTCAATCGCAGCATATGGGCTTGGTGTTAAGTCGAATGTGAGTGATCCAAACATCTGATCACCAAGTGTTCTAACTTGATTTGTCCAAACTCCATTCTCATATATTTCAGTTCTCAACGTTGTTGAGTTGTATCTCTGCATTCCATTGACAGGAACTAAAGGTCTTGATGCTGTTAAGCCCGCAGGCATCTTAAATGCACCAGTACTGACCATATCCATTATCCCACCAACAACCTTAAACATTTGACCATCATTGGCTACATTATCAAGTTGGATCCCAATTGCAGCAGTGCCAAGCACCACTTTATTGCCCCAAGCTTGATTATCTATAGTTATGTCAGTTCCTTGAAGTCTTATGAACTGACTTCCAAATGTTGCATGTGTATATTCAAGTGTTTGATTTGTTGATGTGAGCTTATGGTTGGATTTTCCAACACCCGGTGAATTATACTCTACTTCTATACCTGTATTCAAGTATTTAGCAAAATATGGAGTTGCATAAGCAGTACTATCAAGAACAATTCCATTGAAGTCTAACTTGAATTCTTTGAAGTTTGAACCAACACCACCTTGCAATAGAACTGTCCCTACATATGAACTGATTCTATCACCAAACGTTGTGTTCTGATATACGAAACCAGATGTTGATATCTCTAAGTCTTGATTAAATGCATCATTTCTAAATACAAGCCCTCTATCATCATATGATAGTTCAGAGCTTGATCCCCACATTCCAGATACATCGAATCCTAATCCTCCATTCAGGTCAGACATGTCTACTCTGAATGATTGTGAATTAGGAGTGCCAGAAAATGCAGGATTTTCAAAAGATAATAAGAAATTAGGCCCTATAGAGTCACCCAAATATCTTAAACCAGTTTGATTAAATCTTAAGAAGTCAGGCGTTGTTCCACCTAAATTACCTAGCTCAACTTGAAAGCTTCCAGGATTGTGAAACATCTTAGTGTCAAGAGGTGATGTTCCGCTAATGTCTACAAATAATCCGCCTGGATTGAATCTTGCCTGAACAGGGAAACCTGGTCTCACAGTTGCAAACGCAGCAAGGTCTTGAGTGAATGTTGCACCTTGCATTGTGAACTTAAATCCATCAGGTGCAGCTGAAAATGCACTCATATCGATTTCAAATCCGCTAGGGCCTAGACTCATCCCGTATCCATTTGCGCCGAAAACGCCACCCATGTCTATATTGAATCCAGATGTGGGCTCCATACGCATAGAGAATGGAGCTGAATATGCTCCACCAAGGTCTGCAACAAATCCGTTATTGGAGCCAAACTCCAGTATTGCAGTGCTGCCATACAGTCCAGTCAAATCTGCAATGAATCCCTCATAGTTAAATTGTAACTTAGAAGAATTTTGCACACCATTATACAATCCCATGTCAACTAGGAATCCATTACCATTTCCAGGCCCACCTTCTTCCAATATCATTCTTACAGGGCCGCCAGCAGCTCCTGATAAATCAACAGACCAGCCAGCGTCTTCGCCCATTGACATTATGTTAGGTTTGATTCCACTCAACCCAGCCATATTAACTACAAAGTTCTGGTTACCATAGTCAGAATCAGATAATGCACCCGTAACATTTAGGTTAGGGCCCATTCCCATTATCATTGTGTTTGTTCGTAGCCATGAATTAGTTGTATTCATGGAAATTGACTGACTTGGATTCGACGATGCGGCGTACATTGAGTTAACGCCATCAGGTGAATTTGCACTGCCTATAGCTAGTATTGCACTAGAGGATGATAAATCGATTCCACCACCCCAAGTAGCACCCGACCCTCCAATCCTTAATAATGAACCTTGTACAAAGAAGTTCATTCCTTCTGGTGTAGCGTTGTTTTCAAACATCAATCTTCCTGTTCCACCATTGATTGCTTGTGCTACTAGAAGATCACCGAAGTTTCCTGTATCATATTGAACATCACCAACCATCTGCCCGCCAGCCAAAGGCAAGAAAGATCCAGAAGGAAGCGTGACTACAGACTCATTTCCAAGATTATCTTTTAATGTGAATGCATTACCATTTCCTGCATCTATCCAAATAGAGTTGTTTGGAATGTTTGATGCATCAGGCTGAGGTGTCAGCTGAATGTATTCAGGATCAATGCCACCAACAACAGTTAGCTTACCTGAGAAGTATCCATCCCTCCACTGAAGCAATGGGCTGCCGATATCATATGTTGCATCAATACCAGGAAGTAAATTGCCTGAAGGATGCTCATTTAAAATTGCATTCTCTATATTGAGAATAGCATCTTGTATCTTGTTTATATCATATGCTTTTACCAAGTTGCCTGCAGTCTGATAACTTACTGTGACTGTGGTGCCCTCTTGGTTTGGGTGAAAGGTTATCATCCCAGTGTTATAATCTACACTATATTGGTCTGGATATTCAGGTGTCCCTTGGACTTCGTAGTATCCATTAATGAAAACAGTTGTTCCTTCAATTGCACCATTGACATTCCTGCTGGGACCCTTTGGGATCTGCTGCAGTACTATAAAGAATGGTGAGATTGTCGGAATCATAAGTGATTCTTCTATCTCTAAACCTTCATCAATGAATGTAGGAAATTCATCGATTTGTGGTGGAAATGCGCTTAGGCTCATCTTTTTATCCTTCTATTCTGGATAACGTTAAACTTTCTTCCCAATTGGTTACGTCTTTTGCATATAATAAGTATATGTCATAACCTTTTAACTTCATTGCTTCTATTTTCTTTTTGTCATTGGGTTTGAAATAGCCTTTACCTTCGATATAAAAAGCTATTCCTTTTTTGTCTACAACTCTAAAGTCTGGAATGTATCTTCTACTTCCACCCTTTGTACCTTTAAATTTGAATTGCTCAGCTTCGTATGACCATGTAATGTATGATCTAGCTCTACATAGCCTATCAAGTATTCTCCCAATCCGTACTTCAAGGAGGCTCCTCATATTGCAATTTCCTGCATATGGTGAGTTATATTTATGCTTATCAGATTCCAAAAACATTTTTCATATTTGGAAGAAATGATAATGGGCGAAGTACTCTGAATGGCAATCTCTGAGTTCCAATAAATCTAGCTCTTGGCCTCCATGCCAACTTGTAATCCCTAGTTTCTTTTACAAGGTTGTTATATTGTCCATCTGATGTCTGGAACAATGCTTGGTGCCTATTCCATGTAAGTGATACACCATCACTATATTGGAAATTGTTAAAATTCTCCAATATGCCTTTTGCTTTTAATGCAAAATAGACTGCCCAATCTTTGACCAGCTCAGTTGCGGGAACTGCTTCCATTGTACAATTTGTAAGCATTGGACCTGTTTGATTGAACTTGTTTAAGCCCATATTCAAATAACGCCATAACTGAGTTGTTGACCATTGATACTGCTGTACATCAAGCCTATAAAGCTCAGGATTGAAGTCATGCAACCTAAACCTTACATCATCAAGCATCTCGTGCTGTCTGGATAAAAATCCACCAGTTGCCAATAATGTTCTACTGCTTTCTTGATTGTTTGCATTCAAAAAAGATATTTGATAATAGTCTGTTGATGTTCCATTTGGATCTTCATAGATAGTTATCCATTGGCCGACAGAATCTTTTGCGTCAATCTCTTCTATCTGGGCACCTGGAGTGACACTGTCCATTGACTTATAAATTCTGACCTTCGTTATTTCCGACAACTGGCTCTGATTTATAAGTGCATCATTCAGCAGTTGATCAGGTGATGTCCATTGTATTAAAGCACTCATTGGTTTCCTCTATTCAATATCTTTTTAACAGATGGAGCAAATGGAGCATTAGCTACCTTCTTCAATGAGGGAGTCTGAGGTGTTGTTGTTCTTCCTGTATTAAGTAAATCCCATTTCATTGTTAGAGGCCTCTCAATTCTTCCTACAATATTCCATACTAATGTAAGAGTATTAGCCACAGTAGTTCTAACATTCCACTCTATTGTGAGTGTGCTTTGGGTTCTTACTAATAAGTTCCATTCAATTGTTAGAGGTGCAGCTACTGTTGGCATTACAATGAATCTCCCTCAACTTGTATCTGGGCAGTTGAACTTGGAAATGCAACAGCATTTGATGGTGTTGTTCTTTGTATCCATATTGCTTGTGAAGTGCCAGGAGCCAAATCAGCAAATGTGAGTCCCTGCGCTCTGTCCAAAGGAACTGAATATGTAAGAGCAGAACCATCAGTGTCTGTAGGTGTCCCTAATGCAATTGAAATACTTTCATCACTATCAGCTTGCATTTGAATAAATACCAATGGGACTTGTAATGTTAATGATCCATGGTTATTCTTTACAAATATCTTTCTGTACGTGATGTTACCAGTTGCTGCCTGATCACCATTTGTATCTGGAAACAAATTGTTTAAAGTGGCATCTACAATCTGTGTTGCAGATATTGTTCCACCATCTGAATTTGTTTGCGAACTTTTAAAATACTGAATATCAGATGCTACAATCGACATTCTTTCCTCCTATTACAAGTCCGTTATGGGCTCGTCTGTTATACCATATTTGGCTGCATCAAAGTCTACTTGCTCATTGACTTGAGGTAATTCACCTTTACGCCAGTTATAACCACCTTCTATAATTCCTAAGCGCCTTTTGAATGTATTCATTGCAAATTTAGGATTACTAAGATAGCTCATAACTGATCTTGCACCTGCACACCCAATAAGCCAAGCTTTATTTCTTTCAGTGTTTCTTACATTCCCTTCTCTGTCTGCCATATTCGAAAGAAAAGGTTTTGCAGCACTCATTGCAAGCTTTAATGTTGCTCCCATCCCACCAGATTGAACAGCCATATCAAAGAATGCAGTTAATGACCTTAATGTATGAACACCACTCCACTTACAATCATTGCGAGCAATGTTAACATACTTTGTTGCAAACTCAGGCTCAATGGCTTTCCACTCTGCAGATGCTACCAATGATTTAAACATTGAATCCCAGGGTGCTTTTAACTTCCGATTACTATAATCGTTAATGCTCTTTCCCCACTCCATTTGCTCTGATGTTGGGCGCCTACGCATAATATCTTTTAGTTCATCAAACTTTTCTCCAAATACATTACGCATAAGTACATCATTAGAATCAAACATCCTTCTAATGATTGGTTGCAATGTTCCGGTTTTGATATTCCACTGAAGTGCGCCTAATGAAAGCCTTGCACCATCAAAGTCCCAAGTTGCACCACCACCTTCATACACTTGCAAAACTGTCAGCATTTTTGGAACTGCTTCATCTATTGTCATGATGTACCTTTAGTTTAAAGTCTACGTCCACCTCTACCCACTCCCATCATCTGTAACGAATTTGATGAAGGGCCTGATTCACTTCCAGGCGTGAATGTTGGTGTTATTGTTGGTGTGACCGTCACAGTATTCATATCAGGTGTGAATGTTGGTGATATAGTTGGAGTCCAAGTCGGAGTAGGAGAAACTGTAAATGTTTCTGTAAACGTTGGAGTCCAAGTCGGAGTTGCAGTTGGAGTCCAAGTAGGTGTAGGTGAATGTGTGAATGTCTGAGTTATAGTTGGAGTCCAAGTCGGTGTAGCTGTAAACGTTGGAGTCCAAGTTGGTGAATGTGTAAATGTCTGAGTTGCAGTCGGTGTCCAGGTTGGTGTAGGAGACATTGTTGGGCTCCAAGTTGGAGTCCAAGTAGGTGTAGGTGAATGTGTGAATGTCTGAGTTATAGTTGGAGTCCAAGTCGGTGTAGCTGTAAACGTTGGAGTCCAAGTTGGTGTTGTTTGAAGTGCCTTTAATTCAATTTGCATTGAATGCCAGCTATCAACTCCACCGATTGTCGATGCAATAGAATAAGTTGTCACAGTTGGCGCTGACCTTGTAGATCCAGCATTGCGAACATTACCTCCACCAGGATTGCCTGTTGTTATAACATCCCATTGTGCGGTATAGTTACCATCCAATGTATATGAAACATTATCTGCATGAGCTTCAAGCGCAATTATCAAAGAATCAGCTTGTGTTGTTGTGATGCTAGATGATAAGCTTGAACCTTGCCCCGTGTTGTGAGTTCCATTTACAAAAGAATCAACTCCACTAAATGTTATTGCACCTATTGAAGCTTTGTCTGTACTGCCTAGTGTGACAACTACATTTGCTGTACCTTGAGGGGGATCTACCATAGTAAAAACACCCATGGTAGAAATACCACCTTGGTTCAATTGTGATTGCTCAATCATTGAAACACCATCATATGTAACACCTGAAATGATAGTAGCTGAGCTATCTCTTACAGATACTGAAACCACCAATAATCTATTGGAGCTGGTGTTCACCGTTGCAGCAAATGTGTATGACGATGCATCACCAAATGTTGATGTTGTTGTTTCCACAACAGGTGCTGCAGCATATACACTTAAAGAAGCCAGAAGGAGAAACAATGTTAGCGTTACTTTTATTATATTCATATTTACTCCGCAGCCTTTAAGCCAAGAATACATACAGCCCAATCAGAAGCTTTATTCAATGTATTCCTCACTGTTATTTTGGCTGTATATGTCATTGGACTTAAGATGCCCTCACTTCTAAAGTCATCGTTATTATATAAGGCATCCCAGACTTGTGTCTGCCCCATGACAGTGGCAGCTTTTGCATCACCAACTGCAATACCATACCCTATCAGTGAGCTTCCTGCCAAAGTATCTACCTTGACAGAAAGCTGTTGAACATCCGCACCCATACCCGATGTGCTGAAGTATATTGGTTCAGTTTGATCTACACCTGCAAATGATGTAATTGAAATTATTGCCTTACCTAATGGCAGCAAATAAACTTCTACATCGTCTGTTCCTGTTGGTGGGTTCTTTAAAATCCAAATCTCTTGCCTTGCACTTGCAGAAACTTGACCAACAATCTTCCTTGTCAGGTTTGAACTTCCAAACTTTACCGAAAGTACTTCTTGACCATCCTTGGGAACAACACTTACACTAACACTTAATATCTTATTATTGCCTGCAACAGTGTGTGGTATTGTTGCAGTAGTAAAAGCACCCTTTGTTGTAGTTGTAGAATCAACTGTAACCCAAGCACTCATTGGAACTGACAACACCAATAAGAATAAAGCCAATAAACTTTTCATTATTGCCTCACATGGCCAACAACATTTATTATAACGCCAGGAGATGCTCCTGAATCTATTTCAGCTGTCCAATTGTTATCTGCAGTTGTTTGAGGAAGAGCTACAGGGAATGGTATTACAAAACCACCACCACCGCTAGCAGCCTCACCCTCCCATACTATGGATCCAGCAGTTGCATCTCTAAAAGTCACCTTAAGATCCGTGTTTGCATCTGGGTTAGAAACAAAAATCATACTGATATCATGGAATACTCCTAAGCCACCTGCGGTAAGTATTGTGGTCTCAGTTGTAGCAGCAGTAATAACCGTTCTTTGAGTAACAGTATTACTAGCACTAGGGATCTTGTCATCAATATTTCCTAATGATGTATTTGCTGTTGTTTGATTGACAGCTGTTGCTGCCCCTGCTGGCAACGATGACGAAATGGCTATCACAGGAATAGCACTTTGGTTGCTGGCAATCGCAACTGGCTGACTACCTGCCATAGTCTTCTGACCCAAGGAACCAAGCTTACCGTCAATCGATGAAAGTGAACCGTTCCCTGTGGTCTGATTGGCCGCTGTAGCCGCACCCGTAGGAAGCGGTAATGAAGACGCAGAAACAGGGACAGCAGACTGATCACTGGCAAGTACCACAGGTGCCGATCCAGCCATAGTCTTCTGACCCAAGGAACCAAGCTTACCGTCAATCGAAGTAGTGTCTGATTCAATAAGCGAAAGGATACCGTTGCCTGTGCCTTGGCCTGCGAAGGTAGCCGCACCAGTAGGTAGTGGTAGTGACGCAGCGGATACAGGAATAGCAGGCTGATCAGAAGCCATGGTTACTGGGGATGATCCTGCTACCGTAGCAGCACCCAGGGCTGGTGTCTTCCCATCAATAGATACCAAGGACGCATTACCCGTAGTCTGCAAGACAGATGTAGCTGCACCAGTTGGTAAAGCACTTGAAGCAACACTCACAGATCCATCAACAGTAATACTATTACCACCGTCCTGAATGTTGACAGCACTTGCACCAGATGCATTGTTGATTGTAACATCGCCAATATCATTACCATTAACTAACTTTCCATCAATACTTGATAACGAAGCATCAGATGTTGTAGCAATACCAATCTGTGTAGTCTGGTTTGCAGCAGATGCATCACCACCACCACCACCGCCGCCGCCAGCAGTCGTTGTGACGTTCCCACCAACAACATAAACATTTTGAATGTTGCCAGGAATACCACCGTCTTGGTTGCCAACAACAATCAATGCACCGGAAGGAGCTGATGTATTATCAAAAATGTCAACGGATTCAACTGTAAATGAATATGACACACCAGGAACAAGCCCTGTGACTTGTATCACAAGGCCTGTCGTGCTGCCAATCTTTAGTGCATCCTGAAGTACATTATATTTTACAGCGTCAGTTGCTGAGTTCCATGTTAATGTTGCAGTTGTATTTATAACATCTTGAGATGCAAGACCCGTTGGGGCAGCTACTGCGTTTGCATTAATTGCTATAACCATTAGTGCCATTAACATGAATATAGATAGCAAAGTTCTTTTCATTTCTACATTCTCCAAAGTATATTGTGTTTGATATCAGGACTTATAGGCACACCATCAATTGATATGCCTATAGCTCCTGATATATCAGGAGCTATTAACTTAATCTTCGTCCTCTTCATCTTCATCTTGGCGTCTTTTCTTGTTACGCTTTCTCTTTCCACCAATCCTTGTTTCCTGATCTTCTTGATCTTCTTTATCTTCGATATCATCAAGTCCATCATCAAAAACGTTTTCTTTTGTGTCTTCAACTGGAACATTCTTAGGAAGGTTTGCACCACGTGGCTTAAATTTGTTTGCAGGATCTTTAGCGCCGGTAAGTTTGATGTCACCATTATCTTCTTGTGACCAATCAAGAACAACAACTTTCTTTGTTTTGATTGCCCAGTCAAGATGTTGTGATGCACCAATTTGCTTCTTAGAAAAATGCTTCTTAAGATCTACGATTTCATCAGGTGCCAATGTAGAACCTTTTTCGCCGAGGTCCTTCAGCATCAATTGAGCATTGGCTATATTCTGAATAAATCTAATCTTCTCAACACGGTCTCTTGTGAGGACTTTATTCTCGCCCTCTTTTAAGATTATTTCGGCCATTACACTGTACTCCATATAGTTTAAGAAAAGATGAATCAGTAGAGGGGAAATATTGCTTCCCCTCTACTTCATCACCATCAATTGTCACTTACCCATTACTATCTAATCAATTAAGATTAAGCAGCAATGTTGAATTCACCTTTTTGTGCACCAAGTGCATTAAAGATGGTCATGGCAAGCAGCTCATAACCTACAAAGCCCAAACGAAGATTGTCAGGGTCATCAGCAGGAATGATGTCTGTGTCCTTACGGATGGGCATCCATCCGAAGAACTTAGGAGACGCCATTGTGTAAGCTGTTCCAGAAGGAATCTGATCAGATACATAGAAGTCGGCGCCCCAATAGTTACCAAGGTAACCGGTTTCGCGTACTTCCTGCATGCCAACCTGATCCAAATTCTGGAAGTCAAGTCTACGAATACCTTGCGTTGCATATGGGCTCATAAGAACCGAAGCAACTGGTAAACGATTGTTTTCAATTGGTGTGAACATCTTTGCTAGCAAGTCACGGTCAAAAGGTCCACCCGTGATTACTGGCGTATTCACCAATGTCGATGCAGTTTCAATTAGACCAAAGCCGATCAAGTCTTCGCGAAGTTCAATACCTTCGACCAAGCGATCCTTTGCACGGTCTAATGCACGGTAACGACGAGTAAACAATTCCTCATAGGGAACTTTTACTCTGGCTGCGATTTCAAATGCAACCAGTTCTACTCGCTTACCACGCATTTCAATCATTCTAGGACTGCCACCTTTACCAACCTTAACGGCAGGAACTTGTGGAAGATCCTTATCAAAAATAAGTGGAACTCCATCGGGCATCTGTTCAACAATAACAAACTTGCGGAAGATACCTTTGTAATCCAACTTAAATCTCACCGGGTTAGCCATGTTAGCTGCGATGCGTCTAATACCCATTTCAGTCTGTAGTGCCTGGGCAAGAGCTGCTTCACGCTTATTGGCTAAGTTCAGTGCCTTACGTCTAGCTGCATGTCGGGCTTTGGCAGTTGCCATAGTTCCGCCTCTGCTGTTTCCAGCATAAGCATCACCGAAAGCCTTTAGTGCATTTTGCAATTTGGGATCCAAAAAAATCACCCCCTCACTATTTAGAATTAAGCTACGCTAAAGATGTAGGCGGCCATGTTGCCGTCCTGAGCATTAGGAGCTTTGGTTATGATACCACGAGGAGGGCCCAACACAACGTTGGACCACAAACCGTTAGCATCAATGTACAAGTACTCACCAGGTGTGTACGTAAGTGCATCGTTGTAAGGTGCACCTTCAACTGTAGAACCAGAATCGTCAAGATCTGCGATTTGGTTAGAGCCATTGAAGAATACAACTTTCGAAGCACCATGAACGATGGTAGTGTTACCGTTCTGAGTATCTTCAACGGAAGCATTTTTAAAGCATCCGAGGAATTTACTTGTAGAACCATCCTTGGCAAGAATTGCCTGACCATTAGCATCAATGGTTGCAGGCTGACCTCCAAACCAGGGAGAATCTGCGCCGGTACCTGCGGGGTTAACCGTAGGGCGTACAGGGATCTCTCCGTCTTTGAAGGATAGCTGTTGAATATCCATTCCCATAAAAAAAATCACCCCCTTTCTTTTATAGATAGAGAACGTTCTACCAATAGGTAGTGTTCTTAATTCTTAGAAGCTATTTGCAGGACCGTCTTCACCGTAACCATCTTCGAAGATTCCATCAATAGCATCAAGCTCTGCGCCGTTAGAAGCAACAACATTACGGCTACGTCCATTAATAGGACTATTGATACCCTGTAGGTTGCCGTTCTGTGCTCTCATTGTGCCTCTTGCAGCCTCACGAACAACTCTGCTGATGGCAGCTTTAGCATTAACAACTTTAGGCATGTCGAGGAATGCAATCCTTACACCTGCTAAGGTATCATCATTCATCTTATTCCATTGAGCAATCTTGGTGCGTACGGCACCGTCTTCAAGGCCTCGTTCTCTAGCTAGTGAAGCCAATTCAGCAATGACCTTACGCTTAGCTTCTTTCTTGAGAGCAGCCGTCTTAACAGCAAGCATTCTCTTCTGCTGTTCATTCTCCTGAGCAAGTTTCAACATTGCAGATGCCTGAGCACTAGCAATCTTTAACCCGCTGTTATCAAATGATGCCATAACCTTTTTAATGTTATTCAAATCATTTAACGCATTTGCATGAACCTTCTTGATTGAAGCAATTGCTTTTGTCCTACTCTCAGCAGCTTTAAGGCTTGCAAATCTGCTAGCAACAAATTCAATCTTATCTGCATGAGAGTCTAATGAAGCTTGAATCTTCTTTAAGGAAGCTAATCTCTTTACAGCCACCTTAGCAGAAGATGCTTGTTTTGTTTTTGCCATTAATGATGCAGCAACAGACAAGCTATTAACTTCAGCTTCAACCTTTTCAGCTACCTGGTCAAGTTGTTCTACTGTCTCAGATGAAGCTTCTTCAACACTTTCTTCATCAAGATCAATATCAGCTTCTGTTATCATTTCTTCTTCATCTTCTTCTTCACCTTCGTCTTCTATTTCAACATTGACGTCTGCTTTCTTCTTCTTGCTTGCAGCCAATTCTCTTTCAACTTCAGGCTTTTCAGTTGTTGAGCCAGCAGATTCCTGACCAACTTCTTTATCCTGCATATCGTTCTCTTTATTAGCTTCAGATACAGAAGCAGGAGAAGATTTAGTATCATCAGTTCCATCAGCCATTTCACTTTCAGCTTCATTAGCCTGACGTTTACTACCAAGTTTGGAGCTGTCACGTTCATCTTTTTCAACAACTCCACCATCTTCATCATACATATCATTTGCTTGCTTCATGGCGTCATCGTATGCAATACCTTCAGCCATTTTGCTAACAACAAAATCATGTTTCTTATCTTCATTTTCAGCCTTACGTTTAAGTAAAGCAGCTCTCCTACTTCCTACATGAGCTTTAGCAAGATCAACTTGCTTTTCCCTTTCAGACTTTGTTGCGTTACCTGCAGCATTCTGCTGGCCAATCTCTTTACTGGTTTCTTTTTCATCACCAGCAGCTTCAGATGCATATTCCTTATCCTTGGCAGACGCACTCCCATAATCAGGATCATCATTCTGCCTTACAGAATTTGCTTCTTCTGTGCTAACAGCAATACCAGCCAATTTAGCAAGCATCCAATCGCCTACAGCTTTAACAGCTGCAGTTACTCCAGAAGGTTTGCCTTCCTTACCGCCTAATGCCTGCTGTGAACTTTCTTTAGCTTTCTTTGCAGTTTTACCAGCTTGGATCACATCTTCCTCCTCAGCTTCGTCTTCTCCCTCTTCAACTTGTATAGGCATATCACCCATCTTATCAGGAGAGCTCTCTATTGTTTTTGATTCATCATCTTGCATCTCTTCCATACCCTTGCGACCTTCATCAGCTTGCCTCTTTTGTGCATATGTTACTGTTTCTTTCTTCTCATATGTTTTCACAAGAGGTTTGCTACTTGCATCCTGGGTTTGGCTTTCAGGTGCATCAACTTCTTCATTGTCAATCTTTTCCTGCAAATCAGCAGCTGTTATTCCAAGCAATCCAGCAACATAGACAGGATCATTTGATGCAGCTTCTTTAAGATGTTTAAGATTTGCTAATAGGTAATTACCTTTGTCTTGCTGAGTTGAAACTTCAGACCCTTTGTTCCCTTCAGCAGGTGCTGCTTTCTTTGCTTGATCGTATAGTGCTTTATCTTTCTGTGCACCAGATCCACCATATGCATCGCCTTGATCAGGCTTTGTGCTTTGTTTATCATTAGCTGCTACTTCAGGCTCAGATACTTTTCCGGATCCTTCAGCTGCAGTCCTTTTGGTCTTATCACCATTTCCCATTTGTTCTTCTCCTTTATTTATTTTTTGAAGATGTGCAAGTTTAAGTTTATCTAAATGACGAAATATAATGTAATCAACTAGAGGTGATTTTGATGCTACCTTTGCAAGAGAAGCAAGCCTTGCAATAAATTTAGCGTCTTTGTCTGCACCCTTTGTAGTGATAACAGATTCTTCGAAGAATGTAACGCCACGATTGTCTTCGTAGCAGGGCTTACCATTAACCTCACCTCCCTTTGCAAATTTTGTGTTAGGTACATCAGGCTCATCTTCCTCTCTTACATGTTCACAATAATCTTCTTCGTCATATGCTAAGCCTTCACCTTTGACTAGCTTGTTTTCGTCACCACCTGCATTTTCTTCCAAGCAGATATTACAAATGGAGTAATCAACTAAGCACCCCATTGATACGTCAGTTACTTCACCAGACTCAATAGCGTCAACTATGCCTGGATACATCTGTTCAGCTTTCTCTTTATCAATTGCCATTACTATCTCAACCCATTCACCCTCAACATTAAGTATGGCATCTATGATAATTCCTATAGCCCATTCGGGTTTGGAATTCTTATGGTCAATGTTGACTGCAGCGCCAATGAATGTCTTAGCACGCTTTTTCAATTCTTCCCAACCAAAGTAATCACCATTGTCATTGGGTCCGTGCTTTTCACCGCCACTTACAGCTCTTGCAGTAACATACAAATACTTTTCAGGGTTTAATGCAATAGGATTTATTTGAGCTAAGCTATCTAGTGATGCTTGAGTCATTCCTAGCTTATTTTCAATTATTGCTTCATCCCATTGTGCAACCTTAGCTATCTTTAAGTTAACACCATGTTTTATTAACACACTACTGGCCTCCAAGCTCTTTGATTTCGGTCTTTCTATATAAGACCTTATCTATAGTCCAACCGAGCACTTTAGCTCGTTCATATGCATAATCTATCATTTGGTTCTTGCTTTCATAATACTCAGAGTGAAATATCTCCTGAGCTCTAAACATATCAAAGGAATAAAGTTGTTTGCTCTCATCATTATCAATTGTATGATTAACATATAATAATGTTTGTAGCTTATTCTCAATTTGACCCTCTTGCTCTTCATTCTCACTATCGATTTGCTCTATGTTCATATTCGGTTTGGCCATACTTTATTCCAATGATATGTTATGGAATCATTGTCTTAACAAGTTCCACAAGCCCATAACCACTTGCACCACTTGCCATTGCAGCAGCATAAAGCTTTATTCTAAACTCTCTAGATGCTTTAGCTTCTTGCTTCAAGCTATGCAAATCATCTAATGTTAATGTTGCTTTTAATTTCTCAATGTACTTTTTAAGCTCTGTTACATTTGTTCCATTTGCTTCCAATGTAGCTATTTGAGATGTTATTGTATTTAGTTGCTTTACAATGTCTGCTGTGGAAGCTTCAAGTCTTTTCAGCTCGTCTATTATGAGTTGTAATAATGTATCCTCAGCTCCCATTTATATCTCCAATATCACGTAATGAGTAGAGTGCTTGTTAGCCTATCAAGGACTTGCTTTTTTTCTAATTCCCTTTCAGCGTCTTCTTTCTTCTTTTTTGCAAACAATCTTTCTATTTCTGGTATGTAGGTATCGTGCTGAGTAGCTTTTGGATCTTTGCTTTCAACAATGCTGTCACTCATACCAAGCCTCCATATGCAAATGTCTTGTTATTTAGCTTTGATGTATACAATGTTTTTAGTTCCAAATTTTTTACGAAGATTAGCGTAATATAGTCCTCTAACATTCTTAGACCATTTATCTCTATGCTTGTGATTGTACCTACTAGCAAGTATGTCTATAGTGTTCTTAGTATCTAAGGACTTAACGAATCTTCCTTTGTTATCGATATACCCTAGTGTTTGTTTTCTATTTTCTTGATTTATTATTCTAGCAGCAGCAATTGGTTGCCACATTTCAGGTGGAAAATGTCTCCTTATGGAATCATCTATGAACCCGACTCCATATTCGTATCCTTCTCTACCATTCTCAGCTTGCCTCATAGCTGCAAGTAATAAATTGTCAACACCCATTATAGATGCAGCTTCATCGTTAACTTCCCAATCAACGATTCCCTTTGCATCCCATAGGCGTTTTGTGTGCCTGTCCAAAGTTGAATTTATTCTTCTTACTTTTTCATTCTCTTTAGACAGATACTCAATTTTATCAAGCAGCTCACTATGATTTTGCCTTACAATGTAATGCTGATAACCAAGCATCGATACAAGAATGGTTATCACCACGTTGCTAAAGCGCATATATAATTAACCGAGGATTACGATATGGCCGGTGACATCATCAGTTAAAGTTCCTGGTACACTGATTGTCAATGATGTGAATTCACCTTCTTGGATTCCATATCGTGAGTTAGTAACAGTTCCATATGAAAAGATAAGATCTACCTTTGCACTGAACTTCCAAGATATAGCCTTTGCCGTAGTTATTCCGGGTGGCAAATCAATTGTTACACTTGCACCAGGAGCCATACATGGTGCACTTTCAACAAAGCCAGTAGTGTCAGTCTGGTTAACAAAATTTGCCCAATCAACATTGTCATTAACTAAGATTGGATTTGAGCCAGATGTATTAACTGTTGTTACTTGGACTTGTGCACTCCAAGTATATTTCAACAACCTAGATGGCATTTACTACTCCTTAAACGTTTGTTGTTTCATCAAGCATCTGATTACGTTCTTGCTGTGATGCAGCTTCCCATACACTTTCATTGTATGAATTACTTTTAAGTGCTTCTTGCACCCAGTCTGGTAAATCTATCCATGACAGTGTGTCAGTGTCATCAGCTTTCCTTTTTAGTGAAGCTGTTGATAATATACCTGGATCTTCAATGAATTCTCTGTCAATATCTTCCATGTCATCCCAATTAACCCAGACACCACCAATAGGGTCAAGCTTGACAACAGTACCTTCTCGCTCCATCCTGCCCATTGGATAGGCTTTCACTCTATCACCAACACTGAATCCTGCTGTTTTTTTAAGTGAAGCTAAAGACAGCTTTCTGACAGGAATTGGAAAATCAATAGCTGAATCTTTTGTCTTTAAAATTGCACGTGTCTCATCAAACTTTTCATCGAATCCAACAACTTCAGCTTCACCGTAACCCTCACCTAGTGAGCTGCTGTCGCCAATACCATTTGGATCTCTGAAGACGACCCTTGTGCCTATAGGTGTACTTTCATTCACTGAAGCTGTTTTCTTTTGTGAAGCAACTTTTATACCAGCAGCTTTAACCGAAGCTGTTTTTGCCTTATCGACAACCACGTTTTTCATGGAGTCTGCCTCTTCTGTATCAAACACCCACATATCTCTACCTTCAGTGACTACCGATAATTCTTTGCCATTCTCATTCTTGAAATCCCAAGCAATGGAACCCCACTGATGTCTAGGGTATTTCATGTCAGTGGTGAATGGTTCACCATTAAAGGTCAGAGTATCACCACTCTTTATTTCTCTAGGA
>Ga0307377_10003068_pt1 | contig 19162 bp, 16 predicted proteins | sample TR3MG_FD_202535 | JGI IMG/M metagenome (GOLD analysis project Ga0307377, IMG submission 202535) | Soil microbial communities from Risofladan, Vaasa, Finland - TR-3 | ecosystem: Environmental > Terrestrial > Soil > Coastal area > Acid sulfate soil | place: Finland: Risofladan, Vaasa | collected... | reverse complement strand
AGTTCCGGCTTGAGCGTTTCGGGCGTCACCGCAACCCCGGCTGCATTCAGGGTCATCGCCAGCGATGCCGGGCCGCATTGATAGGCGTCCTGCGCAAAATAGGGAACCTTGGTAAGTTCGGTGTGCCTGGGCAGGGTGGGCGGGGGAGAGCACAGCATCAGGCGCGTCTGCGGCGGAGTCGCGCAGGCGCCGAGGCACAAAAGAAAAACGCCCACCAGCGAGCGGGCGTTCAGGGTCGGCATATATTACCGGCTATTGATCGAATGGGTGAACGGGAAGACCTTGGTGAAGCCGAGGATGTCGGTTATCAGCAAAATGACGAAAACGGTGAGCAGCACACCGAGGACACCATCGCCACCGGCCGGCAATTGATTCAGCTTTCCGGCGATATTGTGTGCTTCACCGTCGGTCAGCGCATAGACGCGCGCTTTTGCTTCATTGGCGGTCACGCCCTGTTTCTGCAGCTGGGCGACGACATCCTGACGGTCGAGGAAAGCATTGATCTTGGCGCGATCCTGATTTGCCAGCTCGTGGGAAACTGCCTGGCCGGTATCAATCATGTCGGCGAAAGCTTGCATCGGCAGACCCATGGTCAGCATGCTTAATATCACCACGCGGCTGGTCCAGCGCATGAAACGGGAATATTGCAGAGTCATCTTATTGCTCCTCGGTTGAATGAATTGGATATACAACAAACAGTAACGATTCGAACCGCTCCCTTGTGTTGCCTGTAACAAGAAGCCTCACTGCAGACGCGGCATTTGATTATAACGAGGCCGCTTGAAAAAGGTGTTAAATTCGTATCGAAATATTTCGATAGCCCGGGCGTCGTCAGCGGTAACCGAAGTCACACCCGGATCATGCGATCACCTTGAACAACAGCTTGGTGGCCAGTACCAGCAATAGCAGCGCAAAAAGTTTGCGCAACAGCCCGGTCTTCATTCGATGGGTGGCTTTTGCACCAAGCGGAGCGGTGATCACGCTGGAGAGCGCGATCCAGACCAGCGCGGGCAGATAGACGTAGCCGAGGCTGTGGGCCGGCAACCAGGAAATGTTCATGCCGGTGACCACATAACCGATCGTTCCGCCTACTGCCACGGGAAAGCCGATCGCTGCCGAGGTGCCGATCGCATTCCTCAGCGATATGTTGCACCACACCAGGAACGGGACGACGATGGAGCCGCCGCCGATCGAGACCAGGCTGCTCAAGCAGCCGGTGAGCATGCCGGCCAGCGTCATGCCGACTGGGCCGGGCAGCTGGCGCGCAGCGTGCGGGCGCAAGTCGACCAGGATCTGTGCGGCGACGAAATACACGAACAGCGCGAAGAATATCGCCAGGCCGTGTGTCGGGATGGATGCGGCAACCGATGCGCCGATGCCCGTGCCAATCAGGATGCCGGGTGTGATGTTGCGCACCACGCGCCAGTTCACCGCGCCGTGGCTGTGATGCGCGCGCAGGCTGGACAGCGAGGTGAACAGGATCGCCGCCATAGCGGTGCCGAGGGCGAGCAGCATCACGTGCCCGGTGGGGAAATGTTGCGCGTCGAACAGGAACAGCAGCACCGGTACCAGGATCAATCCGCCGCCGACACCGAACATCCCTGCCAGGAATCCCGCAACCGCGCCGAGCACCAGATAACTGAGGTACCACTCCATATCAATCGTGCGCCAGTTTGGTGGTGATGAATTTCCATTCGGCCGGGTCGACGGGCGTGATGGACAGGCGATTGCCGCGCTGTAAAGTGCGCAAACGCTGCAGTTCCGGATGCTTGCGCAGTTCATCAATCGAGATCAGCGCAACCTTCCTGACTCGTTGCACATCCACATTGAACCAGCGCGGCTGTTCCGGTGTGGCCTTGGGGTCGAAGTATTTGCCGGCGCGTTCGAATTGCGTGGCATCGGGATAGGCGGTGCTGCTGACCCTGGCGATGCCCGCGATGCCGGGTTCCTTGCAGTTCGAATGGTAGAACAGCACGCCGTCGCCGACCTTCATCTGGTCGCGCATGAAGTTGCGCGCCTGATAATTGCGTACGCCGTACCAGGCGACGGATTGACCGGGAAGATTGGCGAGGTCGTCGATGCTGACGTCGGATGGTTCGGATTTCATCAGCCAGTAGCGCATTGTTCACGTCCGGAAATAAAAAGTGCGACCCGTTTCAATTGGGGTCGCACCGGAATAAGATCCCCCGCCTGTGCCGTTGACCCAGCATCTTGAACCTGGGTTCAAGAGGGCCGCTTCCCGGTTACATCAGGTACGTCCGCGAAGGACGCGCACAACAGTAACTTTGAGGGTTGCGGCCTTAAGCAAAGCTTATTGGTTCAAAGAATTATAGGCCTGTCGAACACCGCAGGGGAAAACCAGAACCATCGACTTGCCCGGTGTAATTTGCCGGCTTGTTGTTCCAGTCAGATGGCTGCTATTCTTGTTAAAACAGCGAATCTTGATCGGCCAGGGCCTCATCGATTGCTGTCTGCATGGAATCCATTCTACGCCTAAAGTCGGCGAGGTCAATGCCGCGCCCGACTTTCATGCCGAGCAGTTCGTGGGTGATGTTGAGTGCGGCCATCAGCGCAATGCGTTCGACGCTGGCGATTTTCCCGGCATCGCGAATCTCGCGCATGCGCTTGTCCAGATAGGCTACCGCCTCGAGCAATTCAGTGCGCTCTTCCTCGGGGCAGGCGACGCGCAACTCGCGGTCGAGCAGCTTGATGTCCAGCGTTTTGGTGGGGTTGCTCATGTCTGATTTTCGGGCAGGGTAACCAGCAGCTTCTCAAGGCGCGCTTTTGCCTTATCCATTTTTTCACTGTATTGCCGGTTGCTGCTCAGCGCATGTGCCAAATCCTGGCGCAGCTGCTGATTTTCGGCACGCAACTGGCCGTTGAATTGTATCAACTGGGCGAGTTTGCTTTCCAGTGCGGTCAGTTCGTTTTCCATGGACTGACTATAGAATGAAAAGTGTAGACAAGTCAAACGGTAAGGTGGATTTATGGAAGCAGTTTGTAGGTTTTGACTGGCCAAGTTTCGGCAGGACCGCCGATGCTTGTGGTAAAGTGCGCGCCGCTTTGAGGTGCTCGTCTGCTTGCAGGCGAGTTAAACGGGAAGCAGGTGCGGGAACGTCGATTCCTTATGCCTGAGCTGCCCCCGCAACGGTAAGCAAGTGTGGATTCGCCAGCGCGCCACTGTGAGTAGCCCCCCGGGGGGTCTTATGGGAAGGCGGCGAATCAAGACTTGTGAGCCCGGATACCGGCCTGAGAGCTGCTATGGACGGGAAATGCTGCGGGCGGCACATCCGGACAATATCTGCGACAACCTCGCCAGAATTCCGGTCTATCTGCCTGCCGCATTTCCTGATTATTGATTTTCCAACGGGGACGCTTGGAATTTACTCAGGGAACGACAATGAAACAAAATCTGTTTATTACGGGTGCACTGCTCGGTGTGCTCTTACTTCCGTGTGCCGGATATGCTGAAACTCCGATGCAATTGCTGATTGTGACGCCGACGCGATTTCCGGATGTAACGGGAAGCACTCCCGTGGATGTGACGGTAATCAGCGCCGACGAAATCGAAAAAAGCGCAGCCAGGACATTGCCGGCCTTGCTGTCGGAATATGCCGGTATCCAGGTGCGCAGCGATGACGGTACGACGGATATGGCGATCGACATGCGCGGATTTGGCATGACCGGAAACCAGAACACCCTGGTTTTGCTGGACGGACAACCGCTCAATGATATCCAGTTGACGTCGATACGCTGGTCGTCGATTCCGCTTGCCTCGATACAGCGGATTGAAATCATGAACGGTAGCGGTGCGGTGCTTTATGGCGGCGGCGCGACTGGCGGTACCATCAACATCATCACCAAGCATCCTGGCAAGGAAATGCGCGGCAGCGCCGGTGTCGGACTGGGAAGTTACGGCACCAAAGAATGGCAACTGGCCTTGTCAGGGTCAGGAAAACGGGTTGGGATGCGCGTCACGGCCAGCGGTCTGGATTCATCCAACTACCGTGCCAACAACGACATATCACAAAAAAATATGGAAGCGGATGTGCGCACAAATGCAGGATATGGCGATGTTGTCCTGAAATTCGGTGCTGATAATCAAAGCCTTCGCTATCCGGGTGCGCGTACAGTTGATCCAAGTATCGGGTTGAATCAGTTGGTGACCGACCCGCGCGGGACATCGACCCCGCTGGACTACGGCAAGCGTGACGGCGGGCATGTCAGTCTCGGAACCACCCAGCAGTTTTATTTCGGACAAATGGCCTCGGAGATTTCTTACCGTGACAACAAACAGCAGGCGTATTTTGCGGCCTACGGAGGCAGTTATCTGGATACGGACCTCAACCTGCTTTCCTTTACGCCACGCGTAAAAATCCCCTACCAGCTTGGCGGATCCGGCAATGAAATGGTCATCGGCGCGGATCTCGCCGACTGGAACTATGATTCCATACGTTCGACCAGTCCGACTACCCTCAGCACACCGACCGCGCATATCCTGGCGACGCAGTCCAATCGGGCCCTGTATCTGCAGAACACCTCGCAGCTGGGCACGGATACCAAACTGACATTGGGCGCGCGTTCACAACAGGTTGTTTACCGGGCACGCGATACGGTTAATCCTGCAGCATACGCATCAGGCGATCAAAGCCGTACCGTGAATGCCTATGAAGTCGGGCTGCGCCAGAAACTGACTCAGGATTTGTCGTTGTTTGGCCGCATCGGCCATAGTTTCAGGATCGCGACAGTAGATGAAATATTTAATCAATATGGTGTTTGTGATCCAGTTACCTATGTTTGTAACTCAAAAGTTTCCATCCTTGAACCACAGACTTCCCAGGACAGCGAGGTGGGTATCGACTACCGGAACGGAAAAAATACCATGCGGGTGGCGGTATTTCAGATGAATCTCAATAACGAGATTTATTACAATGCGCTCACCTATACCAACATGAACCTTGCGCCGACACGCCGCTCTGGACTGGAGCTGGAAGGTACGCATAACTACACGGACGCGCTGTCTGTTACTGCGTCGTATAGCTATACAGTGGCAAAGTTTCGCGAGGGTACGTACGGCGGCATAAATGTGTCGGGGGATAACATCCCGCTGGTACCGCGGCAACGATTTTCGCTTTCTCCTTCCTGGACGATTTCCGATCAAACCACGCTCAGCGGAAATGTGAACTATGTGGGGCAGCAATACTTCGACAACGACCCGGCCAACACCTTTGGCCAGAAGATGCCTGCCTACGCCACGGTGGATATGAAGCTTTCCCACCGGGAGGGTTCGTGGCTGTTGACCGCAGCGGTGAACAACCTGTTCAACAGGCAATATTTCACTTATGGTGTTGCCAGCACCTTCACGCCCGGACGCTATAATGCTTACCCGATGCAACAGCGCAACTTTTTGCTGAATGCAACCTATAACTTTTAGGTTGGCCGCTAACTGGCCAATATCAACAGGCAGGGGCGGCACGGTCGCCTTTGCTTTTTATCAGGCTTCGTGTACTGTTGCCGTTATCAAATCAACTCAAATTCGGGGAATGCAATGAATAACACCCAAACCAAAACGATCGCCATTTTCATAGCACTGGCCACGCTGATGGCAGCAACGCGGGAATACCACTTCGGCACGACAATGCACCTGCCGGATGCTTCGCTGGCGGTATTTCTGCTCGCGGGTTTTTATCTTCCGCGCTGGGCATTCCCGGTGTTGTTGATCGAGGCGGGGCTGGTAGATTACCTGGCGCTCAACTACGGCGGTGTGGACGGCTGGTGTTTCTCGCCGGCTTACTGGTTCCTGATTCCGACTTATTTTGTGCTGTGGTTCGCCGGATCATTTTATGCCGCACGCTACCGGTTCTCGCTGCGCAGCCTGCTTGAATTTTCGGCAATCGCCTTCGCCGCCACCGGCGCGGCCTTTTTGATTTCGAATATCAGCTTTTATCTGCTTGCCGAAAAATTCGGCCAATTGAGCGCGGTTCAATACAGTAGCCGGGTAACCCAATATTTCATCCCGTATCTGCAGAGTGCGTTCCTGTATCTGATCGCTGCCGCACTGCTGCATATCGTTGCCGCTCAGGTGTCGCGCCGCGCTGCGCACGCATGATCCTGCCGGGTCCGGACTGCCAGCTGCTTTTAGGATAAATCATGCTGGCGCAGGACAAGCTCAGGGTATACCTGTCCATCATACTGCTCGCATCAGCCGCATGGCTGGTGCATGGTTTTATTCATGCTTTGCTATGGGCGGTCGTGATCGGTATTGCCACCTGGCCGCTACGCGTGCTGGTGGAAGCCAGAACAAGGCTTGGTAATACCGGTGTGGCAATCGTGATGACATCCATCGTGGCCGCATTGTTTTTCTTTCCGATCGGCTACGCCTTGTTTCACGCGGCGACCGAGGCCAGTGCCGTGGCGCACTGGATTCTGGGTGCGCAGAAATCCGGTATCGCTGTTCCGGCGTGGCTGTCCGGCATTCCCAAGGTGGGCGGGGAGGCTGCAGGATGGTGGCGCGAGTATCTGTCGGATCCCGCCGCATTATCGGCACTGATCGGCCATGGCGACAATGCAACGCTTTCAGAGTTTGTGCGCAGATTTGGCGCCCAGATCGCCCATCGAATGCTTACCCTGGTTTTTACCATTGTCGTCATTTTCTTTGTTTATCGGGACGGCAGGGAGCTGGCGCGGAAGACACTCGGGTTGCTCAACAAGCTCACGGGTGAAAGCGGGGATCGCTACGGATTGCAGGCTGCCGTTGCAATCCGTGCCACGGTAAGCGGACTGGTGCTGGTCGGGCTGGCGGAAGGCCTGCTGATCGGCATCTCCTATGTGCTGGCCGGCGCACCCCATCCCGCGCTGTTGAGCCTGGCGACCGGTGTGCTGGCGACGATTCCTTTTGCAGCGCCGATCATTTTCGGCGCGGTTTCCATCATCTTGCTGATACAGGGAAGCACGGTTGCCGGGATTTCGGTTTTCGCTTTCGGCATGCTGGTGCTGTTTATCGGTGACCATTTCGTGCGCCCGAATATTATCGGTGACGCGGTCAAGCTGCCCTTTCTGTGGGTGTTGCTGGGCATACTTGGCGGTGTCGAGGTGTTCGGCCTGATCGGCTTGTTTGTCGGTCCGGCGCTGATGGCACTGGTGATGACGATGTGGCGCGACCTGACCGATCCGCTGTGAATTTTCCCGTAGCGGAACCGTCCGGTGCGGCGCAATTCGGCGCGCAACGGGACACTATTCTGGTGCATATCAAATCCCGCAAGCGGCACAAGGTTGACGAGACGAGGGCAAACGACTAGATTGCGCGCCTCAAAATAATTCACTACCCAAGGAGAAATTCATGGCTGTACTCGTCGGCAAAGCCGCCCCCGATTTCAATGCTGTTGCGGTGATGGGCAACAATGACTTCAACGAAACGTTCAATCTGAAAAAGCATATCGCCGGAAAATATGCCGTTATATTTTTCTATCCGCTGGATTTTACTTTTGTCTGCCCGTCCGAACTGATCGCCTTCGATCACAGGCTGGATGAATTCAAGAAGCGCAATGTGGAGATCATCGGCGTGTCCATCGATTCGCAATTCTCCCACTTCGCCTGGAAAAACACCCCGGTCAACAACGGCGGCATCGGCCAGGTCCGTTATCCGCTGGTGGCCGACATCAAGCACGAAATCTGCAAGGCCTACGATGTGGAAGCGGAAGGCGGCGTGGCTTACCGCGGTTCATTCCTGATCGACCGTGCCGGAGTGGTGCGCCATCAGGTGGTGAACGACCTGCCGCTGGGCCGCAACATCGACGAAATGCTGCGCATGGTGGATGCGCTGCAATTCACCGAAGAGCACGGCGAAGTCTGCCCGGCAGGCTGGAGCAAAGGCAAGGCGGGTATGGGTGCTTCCACGGAAGGGGTGGCCAAATACCTGGCAGCCCACGCCCAAGAACTGTAACCACGGCCTGCGCTGTTCAGCCAAAAGCCACCTTTCGGGGTGGCTTTTTCTTGGCATGATTCAAGGACAGCTAAAATTTCTGACGCACTGTCCTGACCGCTCAGGGGAAATGGCATGATGCGCTGTCAGCCCGTTCGGTCAGTTGGCGGCCGGTTCATTATCGGCCGCCCGGGTTGGTGACCGTGCCGCAAGCCACGCCGGGCAGGAGACGGTATTGCTTGCTCTTGCCAACCAAATATAAACTCAAGGCTGTCATCTTCCTGTCATAATTTGTTCATATTCTCGCAACCCTGGGTCTATGAAGGGATATGAAGATGAGGTCTGAATCATGAGTGCGAAAATATTGATTGTGGAAGATGAGCCGGCGATCCAGGAGCTGCTGGCGTTCAATGTGATGCAGGCCGGCTTCCAGGCATTGCGCGCGGAGGACGCGGACAGCGCCTGGCAGCAGATACGCGGATCTGCACCGGATATGATTTTGCTGGACTGGATGTTGCCGAATACCAGCGGCGTGATTCTGGCGAAACAGTTTCGTGCTGATGCGCGAACCAAGGACATCCCGATCATCATGCTGACCGCGCGCGGCGATGAGCGCGACAAGATATTGGGCCTGGAATCGGGGGCGGATGATTACATCACCAAACCGTTCTCGCCGCGCGAGTTGATGGCGCGGATCCGTGCGGTATTGCGCCGCCATATCCCGTCAATGCCGGACGAAACGGTGGCCGCGGAGGGATTGGAGTTGTCGCCATCGTCTCATCGCGTGACGGCAAATGGCAAGGCGGTCGAATTGGGACCGACGGAGTTTCGCCTGTTGCATTTTTTTATGACCCACCCCGAGCGCGTTTACAGCCGCACGCAGTTGCTCGATCAGGTATGGGGTACGCAGGTATTTGTGGAAGAGCGCACGGTGGATGTGCACATACGCCGTCTGCGCGCCGCTTTGGAGCCGGTCGAAATGGATCGGGTTATTCAAACCGTGCGCGGCAGCGGTTACCGGTTTTCAACCAGTTATAACCAGTGATTCGGCAGAAGTATTATTGCAGACAGGGCCAGGCGTAGTTATACCAGTTGTTTCATCGGGGAACTCATTTGCAAGATTTCTGGTTTCGGGTAAGTGTTCCGGTGTTGTTAAGTGCGCTGGGAGCATTGTTGATGTGGGGCCTGTTCTCGGCCGTCATTGCGCTATGGTTCATGCTGATCGTGTTGCTGGGCGTGATGGCCTATCGCGCCCGCCAGTTGTTCAAGCTCGGACAATGGCTGGTCGATGCGCGTCTGGAAACCATTCCCGAAGCGGGCGGGATATGGGATGAAGTGTTTACGCAGCTGTACAAGATGGTCAAGCAGCATAACCAGACCAAACAGGAGCTGGCCGCCGAACTGCACCACATCGAACAAGCCACTTCCGCGTTGCCGGAAGGCGTGGCGATCCTGAATGAAATGAATCGCCTCGAATGGTTCAACCCGCTTGCCCAGCAGCATTTCCACCTTGATGCAGAGCACGACACGATGCAGGACATCACTTACCTGGTGCGCCAGCCGGAATTCATTGAGTACCTGCATGAGTCGAATTTCAATGAGCCACTGATCATGGTTCCCGCGCGCCATGAAGATTTGGTGTTGTCCATCAAGCTCATTCCGTACGGCGGCAACAAGCGCCTGCTGATCAGCCGGGACATCACCCAGTTCGAGCGAAACCAGGCGATGCGCCGCGATTTTGTCGCTAACGTGTCGCACGAGCTGCGCACGCCGCTGACCGTGGTAAGCGGATTCGTCGAAAACCTCGAGGACATGCCCGACCTTAATCAGGGCAACGCGCGGCGCGCTTTGCAACTGATGGCCGAACAAACCAGGCGGATGGAAAGTCTGGTTGCGGATTTGCTGACCCTGTCGCGCCTGGAAAACGAGCAAAGCCCGTTGCGCGAAGAAACGGTGGATATAAAAGGATTGCTCAACGAGGTATATCAGGATGGCACGTTGCTGAGCGGGGGGCATCATCGGTTGCAGATCGATATCACCGTTGCAGACAACCTGCTTGGCAACCGCGATGAGTTGCACAGCGCGTTCGGCAATTTGCTCAGCAATGCGATACGCTATACCCCGAAAGGCGGCGCTATCCTGCTGCGCTGGTCGGAACGCGATGGTCAACCGGTGTTCTCGGTACAGGATAGCGGTATCGGCATTGCCGCACAGCATATACCGCGGCTCACCGAGCGATTCTACCGGGTCGATCGCAGCCGCTCGCGTGAAACAGGCGGGACCGGATTGGGACTTGCAATCGTCAAGCACATCGCGATGCGCCATCAGGCCAAGCTCGAAATTGCCAGCGAGGAATGCAAGGGCAGCACTTTCTCGCTGGTGTTTCCGGTCAAGCGCGCATTAAAATAGGCTTCTGGCTTTGTTCAGGATTTGCTTTCCTGATGTTGTCCTACATGAAAATTGAAGCCAAATGAAGCCGGTTTGTGATCGCATACTCGCAATCCTGTTCGGGCTGCTCTCGGTATGCTGGGTTTCGGTTAGCCTGGCGGATACGGTATCTGCGCAACATCCTCCGGAAAATTCGCTTGGTCTCCATTCGAGTTACTTCAAGGAAGCGGGCCCCGGGCTAACGATAAGCGATGCCATCACGGCATATGACAGCGGGAAATTTCATCCCGGCGATACGCCGGTTCTCGATTTCGGCATCGGCTCGCGCCCGGTCTGGATTCAGTTCGATGTGGACAACCGGAGCGGGAAAAGCCTGTTGCGCAGGTTGTCGATAGAGACATCATGGCTGGACAAGGTCGATCTTTACTTTCGCTCCGGAAACAAGGTCATTGCCAGTGACCGCATGGGTGACGCGCTGAAATTCGCACAGCGCCCGATCGACAGCCGTTTCTTCGAAGTCGACCATGGGTTCGATCCCGGCATCACTGAAGTATTCATCCGGGTCGAGACCAGCGATCCGATGGTCGTTCCTGTCCATCTGCGCACGCCAGAGGCTGCAACTTCCTTCGACCGGCGGCAAGCATACAGCTACGGCTTTGTATATGGATTCCTGTTTGCGTTGCTGGGATACAACGCAATACTTTATATCGGCCTGCGCAGCCGGCGGTATATTTTCTATGCTGTTTATCTGGCCACCTTTGCGCTGCTCAATATTGCCTATACCGGACATGGATTTGCATGGCTATGGCCGGATCGTGTGGGACTGGAACTCTGGATCATCCCTTTCCTGATGGTGTTAACCGGAATAACCGGCCTGCAGTTTGCCGCCAGCTTCCTCGATACAACCAACAATTTCCCCCGGTTGCACCGGATCGTTATCTGGACATGCGCGCTGTTTGTTCTGCTTCTGCCGGAAACCAATCTCGATGCGGCAATTGCGCTGGCGGAAAGGCTGCGCACGCTCATTTCCGGGATGCGGTTGTCGTATCAGGGAAAAGAAATCCGCTTTACGGCAAGTTTCGGCGTGGTTCAAAGGACGGCGCAATGCTTGTCCATGGATGAGATCATCTCCGCTGCCGATGACCGTCTCTACCAATCCAAACGCGAGGGAAGAAACCGGGTGAGCCACGCGTAGGCGGTACAAGGGAAGTGGTGCTTACAACAGCGTAAAACTTACCCGCTCGTAATCGATGCCGCGTTCCACGCTGAAGCCCATTTTTACCTGCTGCTTCTCCCCGTTCAGGTGCCGGATACTGACGACGCGTCCGGGTTGAAACCAGTTGCTCGGAATGATCAGGCTGGCGGGCGTCTTCAGGGCCGGGACGGTATGCAATAAAAACCCGGGGACGGATTTATCCGGTTCGGCCGGGCTTGCACTGGCTGCCTGTAGCATGAGCGGCTGGACGGTTCCCGGAAGATAACGCACACCGATACGCAATTGTCCGGCGCGCGTCATGCTCACCCAGGTGCTTATCCCCAGCATGAAAGTTTCCGCGTCGCCGATGCGCAATGCCACCAATTGACGGCTGGCCAATCTTGCGCCCACTGCGTCAACGCGCGAAAGCATCGCGCCAAGCAGGCTCTGGTTTTCGAGTTGCCAGCCTTCCGGCGGGTTTTTAGATTCGGGTTGCGCCGTAACGGTTGCGGCAACGGTCTGCCTGACCGGGTTGCCGGACAGCAGCGCGTGGATATTTTCAGGCTGGGAACAAAGTTGTACCTGTTGCGAACCGGGACTCCGGCTGGCAAATCGGGTGTTGTTGTCTTCGCACCAGCACTGGTGCAGAAACGTGAGCAGTTCGATACATTCCAGAGCGTTGTAGTGCTCGCCGAGTCCCAGCTGCCGGGGCGTTTTGCCCTGTTGCAACAGGATGGTGTTTACGCGCAGCTGTTTGCTCAGCGGCATCATGGTGAGATAGCGCATTTTTGCTTTATGCGCTGAAAATTGAATCGGCTGCAATCCTTGCGTGCCGGCAAGATCCAGCGCGAGCGGCTGGGCATCGCCCTTGCTGGTCGTATAGCTGCGCTGCACGGGAACAATGGCGCTCCATTCGGACAGCCACGTGTCCAGCATCTGCAGTTGCGTACGGGTGAGTTCTGCGGTGCGCGCATAGCAGGTGAGCAGTATCTTTACATAGCTGTTGCGGCAACTGCTGAGTGGGACGCCGCCATTGAAGGGGTCGGGAATTTCCTTGTGTTGCAGTCCCTGACCTTCGGCAAAGGCATATAAGCTGTGCAGTTGCTGCCACAGCCCGGGATCGAATTCATAACCGGTGCGCAGGTGTTCCAGAATTGCCAATCCGCCATACAGCAGGCAGCGCTGGCACAGCAGCGCTGCACGTTTACCGAGCCGCTTGTCGCCGCTGATGCGGTCTTGCAGGCAATACTGGTAACCAAGCGCCATCGCCTGCCAAAGCTTGACGATGGAAAGGAACACCATCAGTTCGCTGTCACCCAGCGGCAAAGGCCTGGAGATCAGCTTCTTGGCGAATTCCCTTTGCACGTAGTGGACCGTATCGCGCAGCAACTCCAGCGTTTTCAACCTTTCCAGGCCGTTCAGCGGGAGCCGGTTAAATTCGTTGATCTGGGTGAGCAACAGGCTGTGCGCCAGCTGCAGGTTGGTCAGCTGCAGTTGATTCAGCCATTGCGCACAACTTTCGGCATCCCTGAAAAGCGGATCGGCGCTGTGGTCGGTCGGTTCGGGGGGCAGGGTCAGCATGGTCGAAGTTTCGATGTGAGCCTGTACTTTCTATCAGACACGGCTTGCAGTCAAGCAGGACACGCGCAATCGCGCAGGTATCTTTCCGGCCGCGAGCGAATCACAGCAGCACCCGCTCGATCCCGCCGTTGTTTGCCTTACGAACATAGTCCGCCAGCCAGTTGGGGCCGAGCAGGTGTTTGGCCATTTCCACCACGATGTAATCCGCCGTTGTGCCGCTGTCGTCGTTGTAGCGCGACAGGCCCTGCTGGCAGGACGGACACGATGTCAGTATCTTCACTTCGCCGGTAAAGCCGTCGGCGCGTATCGCGTCCGCGCCCTTGCGCATTTCCTCTTCCTTGCGGAAACGCACCTGTGTCGCGATTTGCGGCAGGGTCACGCCGAACGTCCCCGATTCGCCGCAGCAGCGTTCGTTGAGCGGCACATCGGTGCCCATCAATTCGTTCACCACCTTGAGCGGCTGGTAGGTCTTCATCGGCGAATGGCAGGGGTCGTGATACATGTAGCGCACTGACACGGCATCGCGCAGCGTCGGGGCGGGAAGTGCGGTGGACTGCTGCTCACTGCTTGTTGGTTTCATCAGGCTTTCATGCAGCAGGTGCGCGCCTTGCACACCTTTAAGCGTGACGTTCTTTTCGAGCAGGTATTCGTGGATGTCGAGCAGCCGGCAGCCGGGGAATATCTTGTCGAACTGGTATTTCAGCAGCTGGTCCATGCAGGTCCCGCACGACACAATCACGGTCTTGATGTCGAGATAATTCAGCGTGTTCGCGACACGATGGAACAGCACGCGGTTGTCGGTGGTGATCTGGTTGGCCTTGTCGCTTTGTCCGGACGCATTCTGCGGATAGCCGCAGCACAGATAGCCGGGCGGCAGCACGGTGATCGCGCCGGTCTCGTACAGCATCGCCTGTGTCGCCAGTCCGACCTGGCCGAACAGGCGCTCGGAACCGCAACCGGGGAAGTAGAACACCGCTTCGCTGTCCTCGCCGGCCTTGTGCGGGTCGCGGATGATGGGCACCACGCTGTTGTCCTCGATATCGAGCAATGCGCGCGAGGTTTTTTTCGGCAGGTTGCCCGGCATCGGTTTGTTGATGAAGTGGATCACCTGCGCCTTGAGCGGCGCGCCGCCCACCGTTGCGGGCGGGTGTTTCAACTGGCCTTTCAGCAGGCCGAAACGTTTGGCGAATTGATAGCCGATGCGCTGCGCCTTGTATCCCCACTCGACCATCACCTTGCGCACCAGCTTGATGGTGGTCGGGTCGGTGGCGTTGAGAAACAGCATGGAAGCCGAGGTGACCGGATTGAATTTTTTCTTGTTCTGCTTGCGCAGGAAATTGCGCATCGCGACCGACACATCGCCGAAGTCGATGTCGACCGGGCAGGGGTTCAGGCATTTGTGGCACACCGTGCAATGGTCGGCGACATCGCTGAATTCGTCGAAGTGCCGGATCGAAATGCCGCGCCGCGTTTGTTCTTCGTACAGAAAGGCCTCGATCAGCAGCGAAGTGGCGAGTATCTTGTTGCGCGGCGAATAGAGCAGATTGGCGCGCGGCACGTGGGTGCTGCACACCGGCTTGCACTTGCCGCAGCGCAAACAGTCCTTGATCGAATCGGAAATTTCGCCCAGCTCGCTTTTCTCCAGGATCAGGCTTTCCAGTTCCATCAGGTTGAAGCTCGGCGTATAGGCGCGTTCCAGGTTGCCGCCGGTCAGCAGCTTGCCCTTGTTGAAGCGCCCTTCCGGGTCGACCCGCTGCTTGTAGGCGGTGAACGAGGCGATCTCATCCGCCTCGAGGAAATCGAATTTGGTGATGCCGATGCCGTGTTCGCCCGAGATCACCCCGCCCAGGTCTTTGGCCAGGCGCATGATGCGCGCCACTGCGCCATTGGCCTGCTGCAGCATTGCGTAGTTGTCCGAGTTCACCGGAATGTTGGTGTGCACATTGCCGTCGCCGGCGTGCATGTGCAACGCGATGAAAACGCGGCTTTTCAGCACGCTCTGGTGCAGGGTGTTGCACTGATCGAGTATGAGCTGATAAGTGCTGCCGTTAAAAATCTGGCGCAGCGGTTCGCGCACTTCGCGTTTCCAGGAAGCACTCAGCTGGTGGCGCTGGACCGAGTCGAAAACATTCCCGGCATCCTGCGCGTCAGTGGGCGCAAAAGGGCATTCCGCCAGCGGCGCATCGAGGTTGTCCTGCAGCCACTGCCAGCGGGTGCGCACATCGGCCAGTAATTGCGTGGCTTCGTGGGTGCGGTTTCCGAGCAGTTCGATATCGCCGAGCTGTTTGTCGTCCTGGTAATACAGCGGCAGTTCGCCGGCGAAGAATTGATCCAGCGCGTCCAGCAGCCTGAGCTTGTTGTGCAGCGACAGCTCGATGTTGATGCGTTCGATGCCGTCGCAATAATCGCCCATGCGCGGCAGCGGGATCACCACGTCCTCGTTGATCTTGAACGCGTTGGTGTGTTTGGCGATTGCGGCGGTGCGCGCGCGGTCCAGCCAGAACTTCTTGCGCGCCTCTGCGGATACGGCGACAAAGCCCTCGCCGCTGCGCAGGTTGGCCAGGCGCACCATCTCCGAAGCGGCCTGCGCCGCCGCATCCGCGTCATCGCTGACCACATCGGCGACCAGCACCATCTTCGGGCGCGTGCCGCGCTTCGATTTGGTGGCGTAGCCCACCGCCTTCAGATAGCGTTCGTCCAGATGCTCCAGTCCGGCAAGCAAGGCGTCGGGATGCGCATCCATATAGGATTTTATTTCCACGATCGCGGGAACCGCGTCGCGCACCTGGCCGAAGAATTCCAGGCATACGGTGCGCGTGTGCTTGTGCGCGCGGTGCAGGATGAAGCGCGCCGAGGTGATGATACCGTCGCAGCCTTCCTTCTGGATGCCGGGCAGGCCGGACAGAAATTTGTCGGTGACATCCTTGCCCAGTCCGGCCTTGCGGAACGCGCTGCCGGGGATGATCAGTATCTCTGGCGTGCCGTGTGCGGTCTTGCCGTCGGCCTCGAAGCGGCTGATGCGGAAATTCACCGAAGCAACGTCATGGATCTTGCCGAGGTTGTGGTCCAGCCGCTCGACTTCCATCCACAAGCCATCCGGCGTGACCATGCGCCACGATGCCAGGTTGTCCAGCGCGGTTCCCCACAGCACGGCTTTCTTGCCGCCGGCGTTCATCGCCACATTGCCGCCTATGCACGATGCGTCCGCCGAGGTCGGATCCACCGCGAACACCAGATCGCTGTTCTCGGCGGCTTCCATCACGCGCCGCGTGACCACGCCGGCACCGCACTGGATGGTGGCATAGGGCTCGCTCAGGCCGGGCAGGACAATATGTTCGACCGCCGAGATAGCCTCGAGTTTTTCGGTGTTGATCACCGCGGAGAATTTATCCAGCGGCACGGCGCCGCCGGTGTAGCCGGTGCCGCCGCCGCGCGGAATGATGGTGAGCTTCAGTGCGATACAGGCGCGCACCAGCGCGGCGATTTCTTCCTCGGTGTCCGGATGCAGCACTACGAACGGATATTCCACGCGCCAGTCGGTCGCGTCGGTGACGTGGGAGACGCGCGCCAGGCCGTCGAACTGGATATTGTCGCGGCGGGTGATGCGGCTCAACTCGCGCAACGCGCGTTTGCGCAGTTGCAGGGTTTGCTCGAATTCGGCGGCAAATCGGTCGACCGCGGACCGGGCCAGTTGCAGCAGGCGTATGACGATTTCATTGTCTTTGCGGCGCGCATCGATCGCATCCAGGCGGTGATGCAATGCGCCTATCAGGGCGTTGCGGCGCTTGCGGTTGCCGAGCAGGTCGTCCTGCAGGTACGGATTGCGCGATACCACCCAGATATCGCCCAGCACCTCGTAAAGCATCTGGGCGGAACGTCCGGTGCGGCGTTCTTCGCGCAGCGTGTTGATGATGTCCCATGCCTCGCTGCCGAGGATGCGCAACACAATCTCGCGGTCGGAAAACGAAGTGTAGTTGTAGGGGATTTCGCGCAAACGTGCGGTCATTATTTTCTTTGGCTTATCTCGGGCTCGGCAAGGCGCGCATTTTACCTGAATGCGGCGCGCTACTCGACCTTGTTGAAGATGCGGATATGAAGATGCGGATAAAATGCCGGACATGAACCACTCATCCGGCAATCCGAAAGAAAAGGTGTTTTTCGCACTGTGGCCGACTGCCGCGGAGCGCGACCAACTGGCAGCCTGGCAGAGACCGCTGCAGCACCTGTGCGGCGGGCGCGCCATGCGCGGCGAGACATTGCACAACACGCTGGTATTCATCGGCGATGTCGAGCTGGCCAGGCTCGAGGCGTTGCAACTGGCGGCGCAGGAGGTGGACGGGCAAGCCTTCGAGTTGTGTTTCGATGCGGCGCGCTATTGGCAGCATAACCATATTGTCTATGCTGCGCCCGCTGATCCGCCGCAACAATTGACGCAACTGGTCGGTGCGCTGCAACAACGCCTGATGGTGCACGGTTTTGAATTCGACCAGCGCGCATACCAGCCCCATGCCACGCTGTTGCGTAACGCCCAATGGACCGACGCAGCGCTGCCCCAACAGATGCCGCAGTTGCAACCGGTGTGCTGGCAGGTCGGGGATTTTGCGCTGGTGCAATCCGTTGCCCGCAATGGGTTGGCAGGCTACCGGGTGCTGGCAAGGTTCCCGCTGGGGTAGGGTAGAATCCACAACCCGTTATGAAAGCGAACCAGACATGAACAAGCCCCAGGTGAATATTTCCAGGACCCATTTCGAACGCATCGGCGGCGCGGAGAAGGTCCGCGCGCTGGTGGTTCGGTTCTATCAATTGATGGACGAGTTGCCCGAGGCCTATGGCATACGCAAACTGCACGCGGAAGATTTGCAGGGTGCAACCGACAAGCTGTACAAATTCCTGACCGGCTGGATGGGCGGGCCGCAGCTGTATGTCGATGAATACGGACACCCCATGCTGCGGGCACGCCATCTGCCGTTTTCCATCGGCAATACCGAGCGCGACCAGTGGCTGATGTGCATGAATCAGGCGTTGACCGAGGTGGTGGAAGACGAGGCATTGCGTCAGGAACTGTCCGCCTCATTCGCCAAGGTGGCGGATCACATGCGCAACCGGGCAGGTTGAGGCCGGGTTCGTTGGCCTTTGCATGGGGCTTGATATGTTAAACTCGCGCCAATAATCACGCGAGGTTTGGCCATGTCTGGAAACACAATCGGCACTCTTTTTACCGTTACATCGTTCGGCGAATCGCACGGCGCGGCGATCGGCTGCGTGGTGGACGGCTGCCCGCCGGGCATGGAATTGTCGGCGGCCGACCTGCAGCATGACCTGGACCGGCGCAAGCCCGGCACCTCGCGCCACGTCACGCAGCGCCGCGAATCGGATACGGTGGAGATCCTCTCCGGCGTGTTCGAGGGCAAGACCACCGGCGCGCCGATCGCGCTGCTGATCCGCAACGAGGACCAGCGCAGCAAGGATTACGGCAACATCGCCGAGACCTTCCGCCCCGGCCACGCCGACTACACCTACACGCAGAAATACGGATTCCGCGACTATCGCGGCGGCGGGCGCTCCTCGGCGCGCGAGACCGCGGTACGCGTCGCGGCCGGCGCGATCGCGAAGAAATGGCTGAGCGAAAAATACGGCGTGGTGATACGCGGCTACATCTCCCAGATCGGCGAGATCGAGATTCCGTTCAAGAGCTGGGACGGCGTCAACGGCAACCCGTTCTTCGCACCCGATCCCAGCGTGGTGCCGGCGCTGGAAGACTACATGGATGCGCTGCGCAAGTCCGGCGACTCGATCGGCGCGAAGCTGACCGTGGTCGCCGAGAACGTGCCGGTGGGTCTGGGCGAGCCGGTGTACGACCGCCTCGATGCCGAGATCGCCTACGCAATGATGAGCATCAACGCGGTGAAGGGCGTCGAGATCGGCGCGGGTTTCGGCTGCGTGACGCAGAAGGGCACCGAGCACGGCGACGAGATGACGCCGCAAGGCTTTCTGTCCAACCATGCCGGCGGCATCCTCGGCGGCATCTCCACCGGGCAGCACATCGTCGCGCATGTCGCGATCAAGCCGACCTCGAG
>Ga0307377_10003067_pt1 | contig 19166 bp, 20 predicted proteins | sample TR3MG_FD_202535 | JGI IMG/M metagenome (GOLD analysis project Ga0307377, IMG submission 202535) | Soil microbial communities from Risofladan, Vaasa, Finland - TR-3 | ecosystem: Environmental > Terrestrial > Soil > Coastal area > Acid sulfate soil | place: Finland: Risofladan, Vaasa | collected... | reverse complement strand
AACCTAGTAAATTCGATGAAGTTAGGGAAAGTACTTTTAGTTAATTTCCTAAATCGAAGTGATTCAACTACTATTTATTATGCAAAATTACGGTTGCAATAATTTGCATATTGACAACCATGTGGAAAAGAACACTATACTTGAGACCATGGTTCATTCGTATGTAACTAAGTATTAATCCTAACACTACTTGAGGCCCGCCAAGGATAAACGAGAATGCCAGAATATAATATACATTTCCAGTAAAATTAGATGCATGCAACAATCCGAAAAGTACTGATGAGCTGTAAAAGAAGTATTTGAACTTGCTCGCAATAAATAATTCTATTTTGTTTCTGGTAAACTTGGTTACTAAAAGGAATAAGCCGAGCACAAAAACGGATAACGATATGGCCATTACAAACTTTAATTTGTATATAGAGAATGCAGCCATCGCTATTGCTGTGGTTGAAAATAGAAGAATGCTACTCCACTTAAACCGGAGCAACGATCGAAAAAAAACCTCCTCATAGAAAGGACCCAGTAATACAACAAATAGGATTGTCATCTGTGGCGACAATCCCAACTTAGGATGTACTAGGTGAAATGTTTTGCAAACATAAAAATTAATTACTCCAATTGCAATGGATGCCATAAAATAGAAGAAAAGTAAAGCTATAAACTTTTTAACTGATAGCTTTCTGCTCTCGCAATAAATCGGGTTTTTCAGGTAACTAATAAATGAATTCATTATGTTTAATTTTCAATACAGATCGCATAAATAATGCGATCTGTATTGTTTAATGAAGTTAATTACAAGTGAGAAAAAAAGTCAAGAATACCACAATCATCAAGAACTCTTCTCACGTAATCACCAGCAGCAGCACCAGCATTATAGCCGGAAGTAAAATCACCACCATCTATCGTTACCATTTCATCGTTACTCAATGCTACCATCATGTAGCAATTTATTTCAGTTGTTTTCATAATCAAACATAATTTAGAACACGTGTGTTACAAAACCCCAAATAGCACCAGCCACTGTTTGAATTCCATTGCTAGCAGCTTGAACTTGAGCATCAGTCATAGCAACTGGTGCCTCACCACCATTAATATCCCTTTTTTCAATTAGAGATAATTCAACTAATTTTACTTGTTCCATAACAAATTGTATTAAATACCAAAAATAGAAGACCCTCTTTCTTTACCCTGCTGAGGTTAGCATTGTAACGTTACAAATGCTAAGGTAGTTGCCCAGCGTCCATAAAAAACGGACGGAAGTAAAAAACATCCACCATTACTCTCCACAAACTCTTTTTTGCTTAATGGTTTCATAATGCATGTCAATCTAATATCATAGGGCTGTTCGTAGTAAAAGGATCTCTCGCTCTTGGAGTACAAGATTGGTGCACCATACGATTTTAATTCATCAATAAGTTCGTAAAGACGTGCCCGCTTTATGCCAAGCCTTACTGCAAAATCATCGGGCGTACCCGTTCTCTGCTCGCTAATCAGCTTATGCATTAAGCTAATTCGGTCGATATACTCAAATACTTTCACTTTGCATTACTATTGGTTAAACAATTGGAGTATCTAATTTTTGGTGCTGCCACATTTTGCAAAAAAGCCCGTTGCTTGAGGTTAACCCATCAAATGTACCCTGTTCCTTTACTTCGCCCTTTTCGAGGACTACAATATGGTCAGCAAGGGCTATGGTAGATAATCTATGGGCTATTACTATTACTGTTTTCCCTTTCTCCCTCATCAGCTTAATGGTTCTTTGAACATATCCCTCTGCAATGGAATCGAGCGATGAGGTTGCCTCATCAAGTATGAGAATTTCAGGATTACGGTATAGCGCACGTGCAATCGCTATGCGCTGCTTTTGCCCACCTGAAAGTGATGTGCCATTCTCTCCAAGATAGGTATTGAACCGATTGGGTAACTGCTCAATGAATTCGGTCATCCCCAGCTGGTTGCAGATATCCATTACCCGCTCAATATCGGGAGTAAATTCCCCTACTGCAATATTATCAACAATATTGCCATCAAACAGGTCTATCCTCTGAGGAACAATAACAATCATTTCTCGCAACGACTCATTGGTGAAGTAACGAATATCATATTTCCCTAGATAAATATTACCGTTTTGTATTGGATAGATATTTTGTAGAAGGGAGGTAAGGGTTGTTTTGCCACAGCCACTCTCGCCAACTAAAGCAGTAACCTTACCAATTTCTATTTTAAGGTTCAACCCCTTAAAAACTTCAACCCTTGTTCCATACCTAAAATCTACATTTTGAAAATGGATGTCACTAATATGCTCTGCTCTTAGCGGAATTTTATTGGTCTCATCCTCTACCTCCAGATCAAAAATCTCAAACAGACGGTCAGAGGCAATTTTGGCATCCTGATAAGTTTTGTTAAAGCCAATAATGCCTGAAACAGGGCCAGTAAAGTATCCAATTACTGCATAGAATGAGAGTAGTTCGCCTGGAGTTACCGTATTTTGCAGCACAAATCCGGCTCCTACCCATAGCAATACAATTGTTATTACCTGTGATATTAGCCCCGATGAAGCTGTTGAGAAAATACTATTAATTCCTGAACTGTATATGGCTTTTAGTAGCGATACAAACCTCGTTTCGGTTTTTAGGTTGGAGAATTCTTCCAGCCCAAATCGTTTAATTGTTAAAACAGCATTAAGCGATTCGACTAAGTGGGCTTCAAGTTCAGCAGAATTTTCCATTATCTTCCGCTGAACTTTTTTATTTAACCTGTTTAAGATAAAATAGGTGATTGCATATAGAGGGATAACAATAAGCATTATTGCTGCAAGCTTCCAGTAAAAGGTAAACATAAGTAGAAAGGATACGATAAGTATAAGGATATTTACAATAAGATTTACTGTAACATCGTTAACAAAAAGTCTAATTTTTACCGCATCATTTATTCGTGAGATAATTTCGCCAACCCTCATGTTGTCAAAGAACGATTGAGGAAGCCTTAATAGGTGCTGGTAGTATCCTAATATTAGGGTTGCGTCAATTTTCTGACCTATCTTTAAAATGAAGATTGATTGAATAGTACTTAGCAAAACCCTTATCCCTACTATGAAAAGCATAGCAATACCAAGGAGGTTTAAGAGGTTAAGATTTCCACCGGGTATTACATAGTCAACAATTTTTCCAATATAGATTGAGGTAGAGAGACCCAGAATAGCATATAAAATAGCCCCAATAAGCGCTTGCACTAAAACTCCCTTATGAGGTTTTATAAGATGCCAAAACCGTAAGGAGGTAGATGCCTTTTCAGATTTTGGCTGAAAACCATCTCCGGGGACAAGAAGAACAAGAACACCAGTCCATGCTTTCTTGAAATCCTCATGTGGAATTTTATGATATTCTCCATAACCTGGATCCATAACTTCAATGTAGTTGTCCGTTACTTTTACTAGAACTACATAATGTTGAAGTACTTCCTTTACAACTATATGGGCAATCGAAGGCAACGGTATTTTAAACAAGTTTTCCCATTCACCCCTTACCCCCTTCGCATGGAAACCCATCTTCTGGGCGGCTTCAATCATTCCCAGGACATTTGTTCCCTTTTTATCAGTTCCCGCCATTTGCCTGATTTTTGCAATAGGTAGGTTTAGCTTATAATGAGCGGCAACAGAGGCTAAACAGGCTGCACCACAATCAGTAATATCACGTTGTTTAATTTTCACAGGCTATTCGGTTTGTTGAGTGTTACTATAAGGATTAAACCAGTTATCGGCTTTATCAAAGAGCAAATCGTATAATGAACGCTGGGTAACAATTATTCTTGAAGAAATGGTCATTCCTTTTTTAATGTAACCCTTATACCCGTTTTTTAGAGAGAGATAGTTTTCTGAAAGACTACATTTTACTCTAAAGTAGGCTTTATCCCCATTCTCCATTAAAATATCATCAGATATTTCATCAATTTTTGCTGGTAAAAAGCCCCATTGGTTATAGTTAAAGGCACTTACCTGAAGTTTTACCTGCTGATTAACTTTTATATAACCAATGTCTTCAGGTCTAACAAAGCAAATGGCTATTAACTCACAATCAGGTGATATCTCAGCAATGCTCTGATTGGGGTAAACACTATTCCCAACCTGTAACTCATTGCTCTGCTGGATAGTCCCTTTTAACGGGGAAGTAATAAAATGCTCGGATAGCTCTGCGTATGAATTATTAAGATCTGCTTCTATTTTTTGAGTTTCCTCTTTAAGATTGGTTAAAGTACTCTGCCAATCAGATATTTGCTGGCTCATTACTTGGTTGTAGTGCAGTTGCTCATTATTTAAATTATAGCGACTGGCCTCATAATCAACCTCTGCAATTACTTTTTGTTTATATAGTAAGGTATTTCTATCATGCTCTTCTTTTAACTCTTCGATCTTTCTTCTTGATATTGATAGCTGCCTTACGAACTCATCCACCTCCTTGCAGTATTTTGGGGTTTTTACGAAATTCTTGTATTTTAACTTTCTGTTAAAATCCAATTTAATTAGGGTGTCTAAATCTTTAATGAAAAGTTGATCCTCTTTCATATTATACTCGAGGGCTCTAATACTTGATTTTATTGGTAAGGTATCAAGAACAAGAAGTGTATCGCCTGCTAATACTTGTGAATCATTTCGGAGATTGGTGTAGATAATCTTTCCGCTAAGAGACGAGATAATAGGTTGCTTTTCGATACTTGCTTGAATTAACCCAGATGTTTGAACGGTAACATCTACATAGATCAATGGTAGTATTACTAATATCGCTATTATCGCAATAATTATTATCCAAAGGATAGATTTACTTTTACTTGTAATCCCATGTAAATAGGACTCTATTGAACTTTGAATGATAAAAGAAGGATAAATTTTATTTTTAGAAGACATGTAAGACACATTTATTATTAATTCAAGTGGGGGGCAAATAATATTTTTATTTTTGTAAAGACGCACCAAAAATAGTAATAGGTATTAAATATCAAAATGTGATTTTATTTTTTTAGTTTTTTTTAATATTAACAATCGAATTTGTGAGTAGGGAGCAAGAAAAGCAGTGCATGCTGGGGACTGGCTGACAGACTCTGCTTTTGTGCGTGCTGTCTTTTCTATCTGCTTCACTTTGTAGGAATTTATCTATATTCTCAAATTACCTTGCTGCTAACGAGCGTATAAACGCAATTGTGTCTGTTTCGCTAACAGGTGGAATTAAATTGCTCCAAATGCAAATATAGAAATCTTTACCACAGCTCCTTTAAGGCTACCAAAATTTAAAGACTATCTCTGGTTTTAGTTTCCGAAATGCCATAGAATTTAGCTTGTCCCAAAGCGTGTCGTAAAGCCTACAAAGGAAAAAAAACAGCGGAGGGGGGAGGTGGTTGCTGTGAGTTGTCATAGTGGCAGAAACAGCAAAACTTATACTATGAACACGATTAAAGAGATTATTGACCACAGCTGCTTTATCCTCTCCTTGATTCTTCGCAGCTGCTTTTCCTTCGTAATTCTACTGATGCTTTTTGCCGGAGGTGCCGTGGCGCAGCCGGTGGCTCAGGTTGTAAAAGGCAAGGTGGTAGATGGGGAATCGCAGGTATCGCTACCCGGAGCCAACGTGGTTATTCTCGACACCGATCCGGTGATGGGAGGCGTAAGCGATGCAAATGGTAATTTTAGGATAGCAAACGTTCCCGTTGGCCGCTATAATATTCAGGTCTCCTTTGTGGGGTACGATCCGGTTATTGTCCCGGAAATTCTTGTTACTTCAGGTAAGGAGGTGGTGCTCAATGTCAACCTTCGGCAGTCGGTTGCTCAGCTCGATGGGGTTACCGTTAAGGCCCAGTTGCGCAAAGATAGGCCGCTGAACAACATGGCGCCAATTAGCGCCCGCTCCTTTACGGTGGAGGAGACTCGGCGCTACGCTGGTGGTCTCGACGATCCTGCTCGAATGGCTTCCGCCTTTGCTGGTGTTACCGTTGGCGACATTCAGGATAATGCTATCATCATCAGGGGAAACTCCCCCAAGGGCGTTTCGTGGCGACTCGAGGGTGTTGAGGTACCTAACCCAAACCACTTTGCCGGTGGGAATGTGGCCGGGGGTGGTTTTGTGACAATTTTTAGCAGCCAGATGCTTGCCAACTCCGATTTCTTTACGGGCGCATTTCCGGCGGAGTATGGCAACGCCCTCGCGGGGGTGTTCGACATGAAGCTGCGAACGGGAAATAGCGAAAAGAGAGAAAGCACTTTTCAGGCTGGGGTTATGGGAATTGACATTGCCTCCGAAGGGCCCTTCAAGAAGGGTGGGAAGGCGTCGTACCTGTTCAACTATCGCTATTCCACAACGGCCATCCTCTCGAAAATGAAGGTGATCCCATCTGATCAGGTTCCGGCATATCAGGACCTTTCGTTTAAGCTAAACTTCCCAACCGCTAAATCGGGAACATTCTCCCTTTGGGCCATTGGTGCCATCGACAATAACAAGGAGCCGGAGGAAGCTGATTCCACCAAGTGGAATGAGGACTGGGATAGAGTTTGGTATCGCTGGGACTTATATACCGGTGCCATTGGTTTAACTCATCGCCTTACGCTTGGCACCCAAACCTACCTAAATACAACTGTGGCCGCCTCAGGTACATCGAACATGATGGATATGAAGAGGCTTGGTAACAATCTTATACTGCGCCCCGAAGGGTTTTACAACGACGATTCATGGAGGCTTACCTTTAGCACATTTGTCAATAGGAAGGTGTCGTCACGCCTTACCCTTAAATCGGGAATTGCGGTCAAGCAACTATTCTACAGGCTCAACCTGAACGGAACCATCGATGAAGTCCCGGATACCTATCAAAACTTTGTAAAGGAAAACGGCAATAGCACATTTGCAGAGGCTTACGTTGAGTCGAGATACAGCATTGGCCGCACACTTTCGTTAGATGCTGGTATAAATGGTTCCTTCCTTTCGCTCAACGGCGATTACTCCATCGATCCTCGCTTTGGCTTTCGCTGGGCATTTGCACCAAAACATGCGCTGAGCTTTGGGTATGGAAAACATAGCCAGATGGAGGAGCTAAAGGTGTATATGGTGCGTAGCGTTGAGAATGGGAGCGTCTCTCTTCCAAATAAGGATTTGAAATTTTCGCATGCTCACCATTTCGTTCTCGGGTATGACTGGCGCATTTCGGAGAATATTCGAATTAAGGTGGAGGCTTACTACCAGTATTTGTTTGATATTCCTGGCATAGCAGACAGCTCCTATTCCATGATAAACTTTAAACAGGACTGGTCGTTTCACAACGCACTCAAAAATAACAGCGTTGGCAAGAATAGGGGGGTAGACATAACGCTGGAGCGCTTTCTCAATCGGAACTTTTACTACCTGCTTACAGCCTCCATTTTCGATTCGCGCTACCGTGGCGATGATGGTGTGTGGCGAAATACGCGTTACAACAAGCGGTATGCCTTCAATGCGCTGGTGGGAAAGGAGTTTTTTCTGTCGCGCAACCGGGTGTTTGGGTTCAACGTTCGTCTAAACTACATAGGAGGCGAACGATACAGCCCAACCTTAATCCAAAAGTCGCTGGCCGAAAGGAGGGTGTTTACCGATGAGTATAGGGCATTTGAAAAACAGTTCCCCGATACCTACTACCTGGATTTCTCGTTAACCTACCGCACCAATCATGGAAAGTATTCTGGAACGTGGGCTTTGCAGATAAAAAATGCACTGGGATCGCCTCAGTATTGGGGTGATTACTACGACTATAAAACCAATAGTCTTAAAAGTGGTAAGATAACCGTTACACTTCCCGTACTAAGCTATAAGGTCGATTTTTAGAGCGTTGGTTATTCGCTTGTAAATTAACGATTAAGGAGCACCTATGGTGGAGTAAACATCAATGGGCGCTCCTTTCATTATTGTTTGCACCTTCAATGGTGATGCACCTGCTGTAGTCAACTTAATATGACTATCTTTGCGCCTTCAAAAAAAAATGGTGCAATGATTACAGTTGACGGACTTACGGTGGAGTTTGGTGGAACAACCCTTTTCAAGGACATTTCGTTTGGCATAAACGATAAGGATAGAATTGCCTTGATGGGGAAAAATGGTGCGGGTAAGTCTACCTTGCTGAAAATTATTGCCGGTGTTCGAACGCCCACCCGCGGTAGAATCTCGGCGCCCAAGGAGGCGGTAATTGCCTACCTGCCCCAGCACCTGATGACCGAGGATAACCGCACCGTTTTTGAGGAGACGGCACAGGCTTTTGCCCCCATTTTGGAGATGGAGCGCCAGATTGAGGCCATGAACAATGAGCTGGCAACCCGAACCGATTATGAATCGGAGAGCTACTTTCAGCTGATTGAGCAGGTGTCCACCCTCTCCGAAAAGTACTACCATATTGAGGCCATCAACTTTGATGCAGAGGTTGAGAAGATACTGCTTGGACTGGGGTTTGTAAGGGCGGACTTTACGCGTCCAACCAGCGAGTTTAGCGGTGGCTGGCGCATGCGCATCGAGCTGGCCAAGATACTGCTGCAAAAGCCGGACCTCATTCTCCTCGACGAGCCTACCAACCATCTTGATATTGAGTCCATTCAGTGGCTTGAGGAGTTCCTTACCAACAGCGCCAATGCTGTTATCGTGATTTCGCACGACAGGGCCTTTGTGGATAATATTACCACGCGAACCATTGAGGTTACCATGGGACGCATATACGACTATAAGGTAAACTACTCCAGCTATCTCGAGCTACGGAAGGAGCGACGCGAGCAGCAGCAGAAGGCCTTCGACGAGCAGCAGAAGATGATTGCCGATACAACGGTGTTTATCGAACGGTTTAAGGGAACCTACTCCAAAACGCTACAGGTTCAAAGCCGGGTTAAAATGCTGGAAAAGTTGGAAATTGTGGAGGTTGACGAGGAGGATAACTCGGCACTTAGGCTAAAGTTTCCGCCATCGCCACGCTCGGGAAGCTATCCGGTAATACTCGATGGTGTTTCAAAAAGCTATGGTAGCCACAACGTATTCTCCAATGCATCGCTCACCATTGAGCGGGGCGAACGGGTTGCGTTTGTAGGGAAGAATGGCGAGGGGAAATCGACGCTGGTAAAGGCCATTATGGGTGAAATCGATTTTGACGGAACGCTCACCATCGGTCACAACGTTATGATTGGCTACTTTGCCCAGAATCAGGCCTCCATGCTCGACGAGGAACTCACCGTTTTTCAAACCATCGACGATGTGGCAAGGGGTGAGATTCGCAATAAAATACGGGACTTACTTGGAGCCTTTATGTTTGGTGGCGATAATTCGACCAAAAAGGTGAAGGTGCTTTCGGGTGGGGAGCGAACCCGGTTGGCCATGATTAAGCTGTTGCTGGAGCCTGTTAACTTTCTCATTCTGGACGAGCCCACCAACCACCTCGACCTTAAAACCAAGGATATTCTCAAGAGCGCGCTGATGGACTACGATGGAACGCTTATTCTGGTGTCGCACGACCGCGATTTTCTCGATGGCTTGGTAACAAAGGTGTATGAGTTTGGCAACCATAGGGTAAAGGAGCACCTGAGCGATATTCGCGGCTTCCTCGAAACCAAGAAGATGGAGCACCTCAACGAGCTGGAGCGGAAGTAATCCAATCTCAGTCAGGGGGTGACTTTTTGCATTTGAAAATAGTCACCCCCTGACTTTGCTAAAGGTTCTATTGGTTTACCTCGGGGTTTACATTTTCCATAATTTACTACATTGGGTTCGTACTTGTAAGGTAGCAACGTTCTTCAGGAAGAAGTTCTTGAACATGTTTTTTAACCCTCGTATGTTTGCGCAGTGGTTATTTTACACCCAAACGTATAGAGAAAAAGGTAAATTTGAATATATAACCAGAAAAGAAAGCATGGGATTAGCAGCTAACCCGGTCAAACAACAAACCTCTCGGACTTATTTGAATTTTACCTCCCATTCCAAAGTTACACACATCTACCTTTGGTGAACGTGGATAATGCTATATTTACGCTGCCAACTGGATGGTGGGCGTGTGGATTAGAATCTCCATGCCAGTGGAGAAATCGCTATATTAGTTGGGCAAGGCTGTTGGTATTAAAAACGTAAGGTTATGCTAAGATTTATGGACTTCTTTTTTTTGAAACTGTTCAATACTTTTTTTCAATTTGGCAGGAATGAAAGCAGGGCAAAACATAGTGCGTTTCTTTATTTAAGTGCTTACCTATCTCTATTAATAATCTCAATTGTAAGTATATTGGGTCGTACGATAAATTGTTCTTTGAGCCAACAAATGGGTCATCCTTCTCTAGTTATCTGGGGGATAATTTTTATTGTGAGCCCCATATTATTAAGTTTACGCTATTACCGTCATTTTAGTATTGCTTCCATTATTGATTCCTACAATTCCATGGGGAGTAGCAAACAAAAACTCATAACTGCAAGCTATTATGCAATAGCGGTGGCAATACCTGCTTTAACGTATATTTTATTCTTTTAATTGTCAATTCTGAAGGGGAACCCCCTGCGGGTCTACACAACCAACCAAACGCTCGGCCTAAACTAGCTTTCAACTCCTATCCCAAGGTAATACTTGCTTGCTATGGCTATGCAGCTCGCATTTATCTACCCAAGGCGGTTGGTATCTTAACAAATACAGCCTAGAAAACTGATTTTGCAAACGCATACTTTGAAAACAGTTTTCCCTTCGTTGATTAAGAATCTAAATATGTGTGAATAATGTAATTAATCGTGAGAGTTATGTAACACAATGCCTTTGCACGGTATCTACATTTGCATTATAATTATTCTAATGTAATTTTAACACAAGTACGATGAAAAACTCCACCGAATTAAAGGGAAACTGGAATGAACAAAAGGGCAAGCTCAAGCAAAAGTTTGCAACACTTACCGACAACGATTTAATGTTTGAAGAGGGCAAAAAGGAGGAGATGCTTGGACGACTTCAAATTCTTTTGGGTAAGAGTAAAGAGCAATTGCACCAAATTATTGAGGCACTTTAGCAACAATAATTTACCTGAAGTCATCGCTTGTCGATATTCGATGAGCGATTATTACTTGTGTGCAAAAACAACATAAGAGTTGAGCATAGAGAATTTTGTCCACAATTAATATGTTGAATTCAAAGTCAATTGAATCATCTTATCTAAGCATGAAACCCGTTAGCTCGGATATAAATTGTAAAGCTCGTGGTTCCTATTTAAAGGACTACAATTTTGCTTTGGCTGCTATTTTGGAAATGGAGCTACAGAGTTTATGCTTTATCCGCTAAAGCGTTGTTTTGGTGCATAGGAACAGTTTATCGAGCGAGAGGTAAAAACAAGCAAATTTTCAGAATCACTTTGGTCACTATCAGTACTTGTGTAGCAAATTATTATGACAAAAATGACCTACTCAATTCATGCAAAAAAGGCAACAGAGAATGTGGTTCAAATCTATTTTCCTTTTTCTTGTTGTTTCGCTACTAGCAGGTGATCTTGCCACTGCACAGGTATCAACAAAGACAGATTCAACTCAAGTTTATAAGGATATCCAGACCTATTCAAAACGTGGACCCTTTAGAAAATTCATGTACCGAATATTATTTAAGCCCGTTGCATCTTCACCGCTAAAACGGAACAGAAAAAAGGATAGAGGAAAAGAAGAAAAGAGATCATACGGGTCGTTTGACGGGAAGATAATTAGGAAAATCAACATAATTACCCTCGACCCATTCGGCTATTCTATTAGTGATACAAGTGCTAAACCTCAAAACTTTGTATACAAAGCAGGAAATAGCGCGCATATCAAAACAAGAGAAATCACTATTCAAAACTTACTACTATTTGGCAAAAACGATAAATTCAACTCTCTATTGGTGAATGAATCGGAGCGATTAATTCGTAGTCAATCCTATATCCACGATGTTTCCATTACCGCTGAGATGGATCGCAGTTCATCCGATTCTGTTGACATTTATATTCGAGTATCCGATATTTGGAGCATTACTCCAGATGGGTCAATTTCAACTTCCAGCGCTAAAGGCGTCCTAACCGACCAGAATTTTTTAGGAACAGGGCATGAATTTCAAAATGCCTGTGCGCGAAACTATGCCGATGGAAGTAGCTTTTTTAGCACCAAATACTACGTACCAAACATCAAGAATACTTTCATAAACTCGACATTGCATTACGAAATTGATGGTAGTAAGAGTTATACCAAAATGTTTTCCATCGACCGTCCATTCTTCTCACCTGTGGCTAAGTGGGCTGCAGGAGCAAGTTTTTCGCAACAGTATAGCAACGACTCCATTTACACAAGTAACTCGCTATCCGTCTTACAAACCCTCAAATACAACACTCAGGATTACTGGGTCGGCAACGCAATACGACTATTTAAAGGTAATACAGACTTTTACCATGTATCAAACTTTATCACTACCATACGCTTCTTAAGGATTCGCTACATTACCAAACCAGATGAAACGGTGGATTTGGATCATTCATATTTCAATGAAAATATGTACCTCGCTAGCATTGGCCTTTCTACAAGAAAATACATAAAGGATAAATACATTTTCAAGCAAGGAGTTACGGAGGATGTGCCCATCGGAAGCGTATATAGCATAACAACAGGTTATCAGATAAAAAACAGCATCGAGCGCCTATACTTTGGTTTTCGTATTTCTATGGGGAACTTATACTCCTTTGGCTACCTCAGCTCTAATTTTGAATATGGAACATTCTATCGTGCATCCGCTGTTGAACAGGGGGTTATATCTGCCGGCATTATCTATTTCTCTCCCCTGGTAGAATTCGGTAGATGGAAATTTCGGCAATTTGTAAAACCGCAGGTGACCATCGGCATACAACGATTCGCCTCCGATAGTTTGACGCTTAAAAACGGTTATGGCCTCGATTCGTTTAACAGTTCTGACTTATCGGGCACAAGTAAACTATTATTTACTATACAAACGCAATCATACGCTCCTTGGAATTTTTACGGATTTCGTTTTGGACCTTATCTCACTTATTCCATAGGCATGCTTAGTGATGCAGTATCTGGTTTTAGAAAAAGAAAAGTCTACTCCCAGCTAGGGTTTGGAATCCTAATCAAGAACGAAAATCTCATTTTCAGCACATTCCAAATTTCTATTTCCTACTACCCTATAATTCCAGGTATTGGACCCGATGTCTTTAAGCAAAATGTCTATAGAACAACGGATTTCAATTTTAGCGATTTCGACATTGGAAAACCAGAAACAGTTGCATACCAGTAAAGCAAAAGCACTTACTAACTTCTAAACAACAATTTACATTTTGAATGTGTGAAAGATGTAACTCTTTCCAATAGTTGTGTAACGCTTTCACAAACAAGGAGTCTCACCTTTGCAGTATTCAAATACCACCGTAAAGAAGACAAGAAGCCATGAAAAATTGTGAAAAAACAGCTGATCGAACCACAAGGTCGAAGCAGAAAACTGAAGCTACAAGCATTGGTTTAAAATACATTGTTAGCAAGTACTTGAATAAAATTATTGTAATCTGTTGTCTTGGAGGATTAGGAATACTCACCACATCATGCGTTCCTGCATATGTTGAAACAACTCCAGCAGCCGTTGTAGATGTAAGGCCTGCCCAACCAAGTAATCTCTATATCTGGATAGAAGGGGACTGGTATTGGAGCAATCAAAGACGTACGTATGTTCAGCACAATGGCTATTGGTCCTTACCGCGCAATAATCGCACTTACCAAAAAGGATACTGGCATTCTACCCCACGTGGACAACAGTGGAAAAAGGGTGAATGGAAACGCAACCCTTCAAAGGGGAAGGGTGGTAACCGTCATCGATAATTCACTAGACCAATGTGAAATAGCCGGCCAAATTTGAAAAAAAAGAACAGCGATATAAGAAAGAAAGTTGATGAACCCAAAGAAGGAGGTGTCAGTAAATGAAATGTACTTGTAGTAGAATTCAACCACAACAGGAGTAAATTCGGAAATGCGGTTGCAGATTTTACGGCATAAAATGTCAAATATAATCATCAGTACAATTCAAAATGAACCTCGATTGATAGATAAGAATGAGTAATTCATTTGGAATAAATGCATTTTAACTCACAAAAATTAATCAAATGAAAAAAACAATATTTATGATTGTGATAGCCACACTTGTTGGCAGCACAATTAACGCTCAAAACAGTGGAACAGACACGCGTGATGCTCTACATTTTGGTCTCAAAATTGGAGCCAACTATTCAAACGTATATGACACCAAGGGAGACGAGTTCAAGGCTGATCCAAAATTTGGGTTTGTTGCAGGAGCGTTTGTCTCAATTCCCATAGGTACTATTCTTGGAGTGCAACCCGAAATCCTTTTCTCTCAAAAAGGGTTCAAGGCAACGGGTGTAATACTAGGCAACACCTATGAATTTACTCGCACAACAAGTTACATTGACATACCCCTACTCATTGCGATTAAACCAACCCCAATGATCACGCTACTCGCAGGTCCTCAATACTCGTATCTGATTAAACGACATGATAAATTCACCTCTGGAACTACCACAATTGATCAAGAGCAGGAATTTGAGAATGATAATATAAGAAAGAACCTCCTCTGCTTTATAGGTGGCTTGGACCTCAACTTCGATTCCATGGTTATTGGGGCAAGAGTTGGTTGGGATATAACCCAGAATAATGGAGATGGTAGTTCAGTAACTCCTCAGTACAAAAATGTTTGGTATCAAGCTACTATTGGGTTTAAATTCTAGCTTCAATATGCTTCTCAACAAATCATAATCTGTGGCATCAAAAAATTGCACAGTTGATTTCAACGAGGAGGATAAATTGTTGTAGATTAATAATTAAGGAAACAATTTGGATGAAGGTCATACACTATGTGGGGTTGGCAGTGATTTGATTCAACCCCGCATAGTCCATCCAGCTAATCGTTTTCTAATTCAAAAGGTGATGAACGGTTTAAAATTAATTATTGGAGGGGCTCAGGCACTTACTTGCAGTGGTAGCCGACAAGAAATCATCTCACCTTTAATCGTTTTATTATAAACAGTTTAACAATACAAAACAATGGACTCAGGAAAAGTATTTTTAGGTGTGCTAGCAGGTATTACTGCTGGTGCTTTGCTCGGTATTTTATTTGCTCCGGCAAAAGGATCAGAGACTCGGGAAAAAATTGTACGAAAGGGAGAAGAAGAGGCCGGCGCTTTACAGGAAAAGTTCGACAAATTCGTTGATAGTATTTCAGAGAAATTTGAAAAGATTATGGAAGAGGTTTCAGAACTTACCCAAAAAGAAAAGTCAAAGGCCGAAGAATCCGAAAAAGAGGTAAAATCACATTAGGATTAAAATTTTCTTTGGATAGCATTGATTTTGACTCAAATATTAGGTTTGGATGGTATCCCTGTCAGGGTTTTATTTAAAAATAGTAAAGCAGATAATTAGGTTTGATAAGGTTAAGTTAGGTTTAGTAAGGCAAGTTTGACCCTGACAGGGCTTTTAGGATGTTAAACGATACATACACAAGCAATGGATAGAGTATTAGTTAAAACCAAGGCCCCTCTTTTCAATGCAGTACCGCTCACCTTCGATTTGTCCTCCAGAATAGAAGAGTTGAAACTCACTCCCTTCTGGACTGCAGGAGGTTTAAATGCAATAAAATTCAATTATGGAAGATAAAATAAAGCTAGTTGAAACGTTGCTGGAACGAGCCACCGAATTGGGGAAAACCAGTTTTGAACTGGCCAAACTTAAGGCATTGGACAAAACATCGGATGTGGTATCGTCGCTGATTCCGCATTTCATTGTTTTGCTATTGGTTGCATCATTCCTGCTTTTTTTCAACTTGGGAGCAGCACTATTGATTGGCAAAATTTTGGGCGAAATCTATTGGGGATTCCTTGTGGTCGCCATCTTTTATCTATTTGTGGCATTGGTGATATATTTTTTGTTGCGGAAATGGTTCAAGCGAGTAATTGGAAATTTTATTGTTAAACAGGTTCTTAAGTAATTGCAATGGAAAAAATAACCTCTACTTCCGAACTTAAAATGGCCATTCAACAATTAGAAGGTAAGCAAGCAATGGAAGTTCAGCTACTGAAGGATGAGTTTCATGACGTTCTTAACACTACCTTAAAAAGTATACCCACATCACCATACCTGATTGAGAATATTATAAATACAGGGGTTGGGCTAGTAACTGGCTATATCTCAAAAAAGCTAATTGTGGGCACGTCAAGTGGCAGCATAAGAAAAATTTTAGGTTCAATGCTCCAATTTGGAGTCACAAATGCAGTAGCTCAGCATTCTGGTGCGTTTAGATCAGTCAGCCATCTCATCTCTAATTTCTTTCTCAACCATAAAAGAAAAGAGAAAAAGAGCAAAAGCCAAGATGGACAATAAAATAAAATTGCCGTTCTATGCTAAAACAAGCATAATACTTGCAGGGCTTCTTATTGCCCTTACGATGCTTTATCTTGCCCAAGAAATAATTATTCCGCTGGTTTTTGCAATCATTATAAGTATAGTACTCCGTCCGATTGTTCAGTTTCTCGTTCGAAGAGGAATAAACCGAGTCCTATCCATTATTCTTACACTTTTTCTCACATTCGTTGCTATAGTTGCTGTTGGAGCCCTTCTCGTTTCCCAAATGAGTAAGTTTAGCGAATCATGGCCCACATTGGTGGATAGACTAACTACAATGCTCAACGAATCAATCACATGGGCATCCGGATATTTCGACATTAATCAATACAAAATTCTGCAGTGGATAACAAAAACCAAAGGCGAACTGTTAAATATCGATAATACTATAATTGGACATACGTTAGTTTCTGTAGGAAGCGGAATAATGGTATTGCTCCTGGTTCCGGTTTACACGTTCATAATCCTTTACTATGAAAGGCTCCTCATTGAGTTTATCCATAGGCTTTTTGGCGAATCGGTTCAGCCCCAGGTGAGCGAAACTCTGACTCAAACCAAAACAGTTATTCAACGATACCTAATTGGTTTAATTATTGAAGCGGTGCTGGTAGCAGCATTAAACATCACCGTTCTACTTGCTCTTGGGATTGATTATGCAATCCTGCTTGGTGTTATTGGTGCTCTACTAAATGTAATCCCATACATAGGCGGGATTGTGGGGGTGGCACTACCAATGATGGTTGCGTTAGCCACCAAATCGACAGGCTGGTACGCCATATATGTTCTAGTCTTATATTACATAATCCAACTAATCGACAACAATTACATTGTTCCAATAATTGTGGCAACTAAGGTTAAAATCAATGCACTTTTCTCCATTATTGTTGTAATTGCAGGTAATGCATTATGGGGAATTTCGGGAATGTTCCTTTCCTTACCCCTCCTAGCAATTGTTAAACTGATCTGCGACCATATTGAACCCTTAAAACCGTGGGGCTTTTTATTGGGCGACACCATGCCTCCTTTACTTAAAATGAAATCGATTAATCTTTTGCGATCAAAAAAGAAATCCACACAATAAAGGGGAATAATCAAGTATAATGTGGGAAGTTGGTTGAGTGGCTTAATAACTGTCCTGCCCATGAGTGCATAAAGGTTGCATGGACCTGTGGCTCATAATTTATGCTCGTCAAGAGCAAAGCGCCACAACCTAATCACTCGTAATGGGTAACTATTTTGCGGCTGCAAAAAGTCACCTGCAAACATGGTAAAGAAGGGTTAGTAGCTAAAACTTCATCATAAACGTTGCACCTTCCCCCTCCTTTGAGGTAGCGGTAAGTGTTCCTCCATGCAGGCGCATTATCTGTCGGGAGAGGCTTAGGCCAATGCCTGTTCCACTATCCTTTGTGGTAAAAAATGGGGTGAATATTTGATCTACATTTTCTGATGAAATACCCCCTCCGTTGTCGGAAACGGAGATGTATTTGCCGTCAGCGTTTTCCCCTGCCCGAATTTCAATTGTGCCGTTAGGAATATTCTCCAGCGCCTCCATTGCATTTTTTGTAAGGTTTAGCAATACCTGAATGAGCATTTTTTCGTCGCCATTTACCACCAACTGGGCTGTTGGAGGAGAGGTCTCCATTGCAATGTTACTCATCTCTAATAACGGTTTTGCAAGTTCAGCATGCGTGGTGAGGAGGTGAGCAAGGTTAATTGCTTCAAAAACAGGTTTGGGCAGCTGGGTTAGGCTGCGATATTGCTCCACAATGGTATTTAATCCCTTTCCCAATTTTTGGATGGTATGCAGACCTTTGAGCGTGCTGTCCACCAAATCGGTGGTTACCAGCAGTGGCGAAATAGGTTTCTTATCTGGTTCATACTGGTTTATCAACCCCGATGAAATCAAGGTGATGGGGCTTACCGAGTTATGAATTTCGTGGCGAAGAACCCTAATGAGCTTTTGCCAGGCATCGAGCTCGGTTTGGTCCACCTCGTTTCGAATATCCTGAAACGAAAGCAGCTTAACGTATTCTTCCTCCAGCATAAACTCTGTAGCCTTTACCGCAATTTTTTGAGGACCATTTACTGAAATGTGGCTCAGCAGCTGCTGCTGTCCGGCCCTTATGTTGCCAATGAGCCTGTAAAGCGAGGGAATCTCTACTTCAATTGAAGAAACGTGGGATATCTCATGCATGCAGAAAAGGCGAAGAAATGCTTCGTTGCATAGCAGCACCTTCCCCGATGCTGATATGGCCAATATTCCTGTAGCCGAGTGCTCAATGGTTCGGCGGAAAAAGATAAAGTCCTTCTCTTTTTCGAATAGCACTCTATTGAAAGCGCTAATCACGCCGTTGAAGCTTTGGTGTAATTTTCGAAAGGTGGGATCGTTTTTATAATCATTGAACACCAGCGTTGAATCCTTATATTGAAATGCCGAAAAAAAGTGGGCTAGGTCTCTGTTCGTCTTGTTGATGTAGTAGATTAAGTAGGCTAGCACTGCTGGCCAGAGCGCAATTAGCGAACAAAGCGTAACCACCATATAGCTCTTCTTCCAAACCCAAATGGCTGCAAGGGGAATAGTTGCCAAGAGAATTGCTAGAAGAATAATGGTAATGTAAAACCGTTTATATACCATGCCTTTTCATTTTATCGTAAAGGGTTGAACGGTTGATGCCTAGCATTTGCGCAGCCTTGGAAACGTTGCCTCCGCAGCTTTCCAACGCCTTT
>Ga0307377_10003066_pt1 | contig 19170 bp, 24 predicted proteins | sample TR3MG_FD_202535 | JGI IMG/M metagenome (GOLD analysis project Ga0307377, IMG submission 202535) | Soil microbial communities from Risofladan, Vaasa, Finland - TR-3 | ecosystem: Environmental > Terrestrial > Soil > Coastal area > Acid sulfate soil | place: Finland: Risofladan, Vaasa | collected... | reverse complement strand
TGTTGTTGTTATACCAGCAGCAGGCACTATAGAAGGATTAGGTTCTGTAAATGTTGCAACTGATACAGCTATTCAAATTATACTCGTTGCATTCAATGATTGGAGAATTATAGCAAATTATCCATAAAGTATATAATCAATTAAAAATAAATAAAATAAAGAAGTTATATGCCTAAGAATGGTAGTTTCTCATATATATGTTGCCCTAATAAATCATTAACTCGATGTACTAAATGGAGAGCAACCGAAATATTAACTCTATATGTTATTCCATGGAATAAATGGAAAAGTGCAACGATTTCTTATGAAAACGATTGCTTAATTAACGGAATAGATTTATTAAGTGATTGTTGCTTTAATATTATAGATACAGCTGGATTAACAACTTCTATAGATGAAAATGGATCTATTGTTAGTGGTATGGGAATGATGATGAATAGAGAATTAACATTAAATATTAGTGTTCCTGTTAGCTGCGACGCTTGGGCATTACTTTATGAACATATTAATTCTAGATTAGTATTCATTGTTCATTATAATAATAAAAAATTCGAAGTAATAGGATCAGACGAAGGTGTAGCTTTAACAGCATATAATAGAAGTTTTAGTGCAGATGAAGAAATAATTAATTTAACTTATACTGATAAAGGAGCAGAAGTATCTAAATATTTATCAATTGGTAATGAATTTATTGATGAGGATGAAAGATTTTTAGATACTTTAACTTTCTTGCGCCAAAGTCAATGTGAATTATCAGAGTGTTGTACTCCTCCAGCAGAATGTGTTGCTGAAGAAGGTCAAGAATTAAGGCCATCGTATTACGTAGGTGTTCCAGTTCCATGGTCTATTATACCTGATGTTCCTAATCCTATAAATGTAAATGGTAAAACAGGTATTGATATGTTTAGTCAACTAGTTGGTTCTCCAACATGCCCTACAGATACAATAGTTACAATAGCTAATATTACTAATCCATTAGGAGCAACGGCTAATGTAACAGCTGCTGTTCCGATTAATGGAGTAGTTAGATGGAGTGTTAATTTCGTAGTAGATAGAGATTACATAAATTCATTACCACAACCGTTTGATATATCATTAGATTTAGTATTTACGGGTTGTTGCGAAACTAAAAGTTATACTATTATATGGGTTTCTATAAAAGAATAATATAAATAAAGAGAAAGAGAAATATATGAGAGCAGATGTTATAAAAATTGCATTAAAAAATGTTAAAGTTGACGCAAGTTTATATTTGCGCCAGCCTGTATATGGAGAAGATTTAAGTGATATAATCACTGACGCTTCTTTTTTTTATCAACCAGTGGAAACCCCATTGCCAGCTCAATGGATAGCAGACGCGTTAACATTATATCAACAAAATAGACGAGTTAGTTATGTTATGGAATATAACGGAGGGCAAGTTGGATGGTTTACTATTGATATAAATGAAAACGCAAATAGAATAGATTTTAATTGGGGAATTGATCAAGGTGGTTTTCCTAGCAGAATTAGTTATGTTGAATCATCTATAGCGTGGTTAGTACCACAATTACAAAATTTAGGTGCACAAATATATTTAGTTAGAAATCCTGTTAATAATCTTGCAATAGTGCCTATTATAAGAACTCAATTAGGGTTTCAATATGCAGCTGGATTAGATCAAACTAAATATTATTATCAACAATCAGCTAATATATTACAGAATACTTATAGTTTATCCTATAATAAATCAACCAAATCTTGTGGTTGCAAATAAAATAAATAAAAATATAAAAATAAATTTTTAAACTTATGGCTATAACTTATACTACAGGTAGCTCTTGTGTTAAATGTAAAATTTCAGGTGATTTAGGCGCCAGTACATGCCAAAAATGGGCAACTGCTGGTATAAATACCATATATTTTCTTAACAACGGTGGATTTACCTATGAAAAAGATACATGTGGAAACATTCAAGGAATAACCTTATGTGCGTATGCTTGTATGTACAAAGCTACTATTATCGATGAAACTGGTGTTGCTACATTAACTACAGAACGTGGTCAAGGTGGTTATACTACTGCTGTTGAAATTACCTCTAACTTCGTTGGAGATGATTGTTCATTCTATGATAATTTAGAAAGTTACTTAAATTCAAGATTTACTGCTATTGTAGCTGGCAAAAATAAAAAATTCTTTGCTGTTGGTCTTGATAATGGTTTAACTGTTCAAACAATCGCTGATACTACTGGTACTGCTCCTGGCGACGTTCGCGCCGTAACTGTTACTTTTACTGGTAGTGAACCTGCTTTAAAACAAATGGTATTATATGGTACTGCTCTTGATGATGAAGATACACGTTATGCGTTAACTGTAGAAGCATTGAGTACTTTATATGAAGTATGTAATACCGGCGACGACGATTGCGTATGCCTTCCTGCTTAAACGCGTATATTTCCTCTTTTTTAGCCTCTTTGAGAAATCATTGAGGCTTTTTTTTTATAAAATATATACCAAAAAGAAAAATATATGATTTCAAATAAGTTTAAACTAAAATTCCCTACTACGAGTTTACATGCGAATGGTATTATTATAAATGATCAGAATATTAATAATCCTGGTATTCATAAATTAATAAGCTTAAATAAACACTTACAAAATAAGCTAGAAAGAGCTAATAAAGTTTTTATTTTAGTAGATAAACTTACAAATCAAGTATTATACGTTACTGAAATACATCCTACATTAGGCGATAATTATGGAGTAGTTAATGGAAAACAAATTAATACTATCTCACTAAATAACGTATATTTATGTAATACGTATAATATAGATTTACCAAAACCTGGTGAATTATGGGATTTATATAGTTCAAAAGATGTAGTTAGTAATGAAAATATCATAAGAGGTAAAAAATTAACGTTTGTATTTAAAGAAGATAAACAATATATCACGGATATAAAAATAGAAATAAAGCAAATATGGTTTGATGAAAAATCTTTTAAGAATTTAGATCCAAGATATACTGGTTATTATAATACAGATAAAAATCCATATTTAGAAAGTTGGGTTATTAATAAAGTTCTAAATAGTGAAGAATTAGATGAACCAAAATTCGATCTTATTGGTATATGGAGTCATGCTATGCGCCAAAAAACAGGATTAACTGTGAATAAAATATGCCAACGATTAGAAGAAAAATGGCCATTATATAACAGAGAAACTTGTGTATGGGCAATATGGAAATTTGAAGGAGTTAATAATATTTTAGTTCAAAGTGCTAAATGGCACCCAGCTTTTACTGATATTTGGAAATTATTATTAGATAGAATGGGATTAGATCCAGATTTAATAAATGCTAAATATCAAGAATGTTATATGAATTATTTTTTAGTATCTCCTGAAATAGGTAAGAGATATGGAGAATTTTTAAACTCTTTAATTGAAATAATGGAAAATAAAGAAGATAAAGAATTACAAAGATTATTGTTCTTAGATTCAACGTATTATAAAAGTAAACATATGAATAAGAATACGTTAATTCAATTATTTAGTAAACCTTATTATACTTATCATCCATTTATATTAGAAAGAGCTTTTAGTGTATTTTGTTATTTAAATAAAATAAAACTTATTCATATACATTAATGAACAGTGGAGTATTAAAAAATAGATTTAGTAGATTATCTAATATAAATGATTGGAGAACTGCAATTTATTATGATGAAAAAGGAAATAAATCTACATTTAATTTTCAAATAAGTAAAACTGGTGAATTTAACATAGATATTAAACTTCAATATGTTAATGATATTCCTTTTGTATATGGTTATCCACTATATCGCATAATAGCATCTACTTTTCAAGATTTACCAAAAATTAATAAAAATAATTGGCTAAACGTAGATAAAGATGGTAAATTTATAAAAAGTTCAGTTTTTTATAACACTAAAATATGGGTTAAATATGAAAATGAAGATAGAATTTTTTTTAGTAGTATAATAACTGCTTCTAAATATTATGAAATAGATAAAAAATTATTATTCCATCATTTAATATCTAATAAAAAAACTCCATTTATTCATAATGATATTAAATATGAAATTGGGTTATTAAGTACATGGGAAGAATTTATGCTTAAGGGCTTAAGTTTTATTTAAAATGAAAATTAAAATAAATAAATTATATGATTAATGAAATAGATTCTAATCGTTTTAGAATGATTAAAAAAGAGGAAGAAAATAAAAAACTAAAAAATGGCCAACGAGATCTTTATATTAAGAACACCACCAGCAATAGTACCGGTAGAAAATCCGATAACGTTCGTATTCAGCAGCGATAGGCTATGGGATTGGTCATTAATTAGTGATACATGTAACTATGGAACTCAAGATAAAGCACAATTTGGAATATGGTCTATTGGAGCATTTATGCCGGTTAGTGCGCCAGGTGATTCGCCGGCAGTATCAATAAAAATTTTAGATTATTATTTTACAATTGCATTTTGTGATTCACCATATTATGATAATTATAGTCCATTCTTAATAGAAAAGGATTTAACAGATACTGGTTGTGAAGTAGCTAATAAAATAATAGATGCTATAAATAGTAATTTATTAACACAAGATTATTTTTATGCAGTTCCGGTTGGAGAAGATATATTAGATTGTGAAGGTAATAGTATTACTTCAACTTGTTCAGCCGCTGGATTTAGTATTAAAATTGTATCTAAACAACTCGGGTTAGATTTAAATCCACAAGTTGGATTATTAACTATACCTACTTTAAGTTCACCTTCGGTATGGACGGATGGTGGTACACCATTCTTTGTAACTGAAGAATGTGAACCTAAGTTTGGCAAACTAAGAGAAAATTATTTGTTATGGATACAGCCTTATGGTGAATTTCAAGCACATAATAGCGGGCAATATAAGAAATTAAATTTACAAACAATTTATCCTCAAATACTTCCTGGTCAAAATTATGATACTCAAGTAATTGGCGGTAGATTTTATAAAATTGATATTCAAAAACAACTAAAAGAACTTTTAGGAGATGATCTTCCAGTAATATTTGATTCTAAAACCAGAGTTTGTTATAATTCAATTAAGAAGTTTAAAATATTCTATGGCGATAGATATAATAGAATAAGTCCAACTAATTTAGGAGGCGGTTTATTAAGCGATAAAACATATTCTTTTACTAGCGATCTTTTAAATCCTAGTACAGTATATTCTAAAGCTATTCCATATGAACAAGAGTTTAGAGTTCTAAATTCAGCATTTGATTTATATAAAAGTGGCTTATATACAGAATTTTTCGATCAATACGAATCATGTATTGCTAATGCAGTATATCCATTTTTACTTGAACCTTGGTTTGATGATAATAACCTAAGAAGATTTTTAAATAATAATGGTAAAACTATAAGGCCTGGAGATATTGATTGGTTATATTTTTGGACCGGAACTGATATTAGTAACGCTCTTCAATTAAAATTAGAAGTAACTAAATATCAATGGGATGGAAGTATTGAATCATTCGTTTCTACTATTCAAATAGATCCATCAGGGTGTAGAGCACCTATTGATGGGTATACTAATCAATTATTACAAATACCAATACAAACTATTTGGGAAGAAAGTGATTATTCTCAAACTAAGAAGTTATGTTTACGTTTAAGGCAATTTGAATTAAATTGTGAATGCGAAGCGTATGAAGTATTAAGAAATATAATTGAATCTGAAGTATATTTTCATGAAAATATTGGGCCTGGATTTGCAAATGCTGCAACATTAGCGTTTGCATCATTAGCTCCTGGATTTCCTTTAACGGATTACGCACTAAATAAAATACAATTTAGTGATTGTTATACATATACTTTCATTAACCAAAATGATAATAGAGTAGAAATTAGAGCTACATCAATTGATCCAACTGGGTTTAGTTTCGTAGCAGCCGTAGGATACGATAGTGTTCATGATGGATATAATAATGATTTAGGTATAGGAACTGCTGTTGGTATTCAACCCACTATTGTATGGAGTACTATTTGCCCATCGCCTCCTGTATTTTGTTTATGGGTAAATCGTCCACAATTTACAAATGGTATAAGTGTTTCAACTGGCAACTGTGCTACATTATTGAGTAATGTTAGTTATCAAGTAAGTGAAGCCTTAACTTATTTCATTTATAATAAACCATGCACAACACGTCAAACGTTTTTATTTAAAAATCCACTAGGTCAATATGAAAGTTATTGGACGGATGGAACTTTAGAGAAGAAGTTAACTACTGATAGAACAATATTCACTCGTAATTTTACTAATTTCGAAGATACTAGATATGAAAATAGAAACAATGGTATTGAAAATAAATTAGTTCAAACTAAAGCAGTTGATACATACAATTTAATCTATAATTTACCTAAAAAAGATGTTGATATATTCAAAGATCTATTAATATCAAATCAAGTATTATTTATAGATGAAACTATTACTAAAAATGGTTGTATTATCGAAGAATGTGTTGAACAAACCTGTGAGTTTCCAGAAAGATATGGTAGAAGTTATGTTAAATTTGTAATTAGATTTTATAATTTCCAACCTAATGATTATTTTGGATTAAAAGCTCCATTTAACGTACCATGTACTTTACCTACTATGAGCCAATGGTTAATCATTGATAACCCAACGATTCAAGATTATTTAGATGATTTAAAAAATAATATTCTTCCTGAACCTAATTATTATACTACATCTTATCTAGGTGGAGATGGTGATTGGAGATTAGAAGTGTATATGTTAAAAACACAAGCTGCTCAATTTGGTTATACTGCAGATGAAGCTTGCCAATTAATACCTAGGGTTTGTGTTAATCGTCCATCCGGTGGAAATCCAGTAGTAAATTATGAAACTGCTCCATATTGTTGTGCTGAAACTAATCAATGTAGAGTATTTGATTCTAACTGGGGTCATTTACAGTTTGATTTTATTGCTTGGCCAGATAATACAGCATGGAATTGGGCGTTATCTACTAATTTACCTTGTACTCCAATATTAACTGTACCAGGTAGTTTATCTATAGAAGAAAAACTTGCTAACGTAGCTAATTTTATTGGAACTAATAATGTTATTAATATGATAGCAGAAGGAACAACACTTCATGTTTGGTATAATTTAACATTCTTAGAAGGTTTAATAGGCGAAAGTCCATGTTTGGTAGAAGATTTATTTGTAAGTTGTGCTGATCCTGGAGTTATGTTTACAATGAGCGAATTTAAATGCACTTGTGATACTTCTAATGCAATATGCCAATATAATTTAGTTCCTATTAACTTAACACAAGACGATTATGATTTATCAACAACAGATGAAGAATTTATACAAGTTGAAATAGAATTTGAAAAAGGTAGATCTATAAATACAATATCTTCATAAAAATAATAATATAATATGGAAAATGAAAAATATATTGAAGATTTCTTCATGAACTATTTAATAACAAATGGAGATATTCTAACTTGCTTAGGAAATATCCATAAAGATATAGATTGGTATTTTGAACAGAAAAAAAATGCTGAATTTAGTAGGCACCTTTCTAATATTGAAGAATTATTCGTTAATAAGCTTTGGGCTGTTGCTAGAACTAAAGCTTTAGATCATGATAATAAACTGTTAGGTAAACTATTAGATATTTTATCTAAGAAAAATAAAGATGAAGTTGAAATAGAAACTAAAAAGGTCTTAATTCAATTTACTTAAAATGAGTTTACAAACAGCAATAACTCAAGAACTACGCAATGCTTCGCGAATACTTGAACTTAAATTAAAAGAGGCAATAACTCGTCAAGATAGTATAGCTACTGGCGAGTTATTGAACTCGGTTCGTGTAAGAGTTGATGATAATGGATTAGTTATTTCAATGAATGAATATGCACAATATATTGAAGAAGGACGTAAACCTGGAACTTGGGCTCCAGTTAACGCTATTCGAAATTGGGTACGTGTGAAATTAAATGTTCCAGCTTCTCAAGTAAATTCAGTGGCTTTCTTAGTAAATAGAAAAATATTTCTCGAAGGTATTAAAGCAAAACCATTTATCGAAGATGCTATACAAGATTGGATTAAAGATACTAAGCGCGATTTAGAAGATAGATTAGCCAATAGTAATATACTTAAGAAAGAAATACTACTTCAATTAGGAATATAATTTTAATATAAAATAAATAAATAAATAAAAATATAAAATAATCGTTTTATGAATTTTTCAATAAAAAGCGAAAATATACAGTTTAATGAAGTTAGTGATAACACTCTTAAAGGAGTTGTATTAATACAAGAGGGTATTGCTAAAGGGCATGGTGTTTATATAGATGCAGAAACTCTAACTAGTATATTAGAAGCAAAGAAAAAAGATAAAATTCCTTCAAAATTAGGTCACTATAGTGCTAATGATGGATTATATGATGTAGTAGGATATTTTGAAAATCTTAGAATAGATGAAGATAAATTACGTGGTGATTTTACTTTTGTTGTAACAGATTTAAACAAAGATAGAATAGATCATATTAAAAAAATGGCTGCTCTTGATCCAAATTTATTCGGTATATCTATAGATTTTAGAATAAAGGAATTTACAAAAATTAAGGATAAAGAGTATGTAAGAGTTGAAGAACTATACGCAGCGGATTTCGTGTTGCATCCTGCAGCAACAGATTCTTTGTTTGAAGAACAAAAAACTATTACAGAAGATAAAATAAATAATAAAAATATATTAAATTTTAAAGTTATGGGATTATGGAATAAATTTAAAAAACTATTTGATACTGATGGCATTACGTTTGGTGAAGCTACTACTAAGGAAGGAATTAAAATTGCATTTCCTGGTGATTCTCCTGAATTAGGCGATGATCTTATCGTAGTTGAAACTGGCGAAGCCGCTCCTGATGGAGAGCATATCGTAGGTGATAAAATCTATGTAATCGTTGAAGGCAAAATTGCCGAAATTAAAGATTACGTAGAAGATGAGGCTAAAGAAGAAGAAATGCCTATAGACGATGAGAAAGATAAAGAAGAAGTAGAAGAAGAATTATCTGCTGAAAGTTTATCAACAGATGAAATAAATAAATATAATAACATTAAAGAATCTTTTAAAAATAAAGAAAAACAAATTATGTACAAAAACGCCGAAATAGAAGAACTAAAAGCCAAGTTAAACGCGTTGGAAAACCAGTATAGTGTAACTAATAAGCCTATTTCCGGTGCTCCATCTATTAACACTAATGCTAAAGCTGAATTTAGCTCTGAAACGTTCAAAAGAGCTTATAAAATTTATCATGAAAATCGTGCAGAATTTAGCCGCTTAAATGCTCAAGCTCAATCTGAATCTGGAAAAAATAGAAATTTTTCTACAGGAGCTGATTTTACAGATGCACTTTCTCGTTGTGCCTCTTGGTTACCTGAAGTATTGTATGAAAGAATTGCAAACGATAGTTTACTATCACGTTTCACTCTTCAACAATTCGTCTCTCCATCGAGCTCAGCTAATGCTCCATTGCAGTTTATAATGCCTAATAACAACTTTAACCCTACTAACTTATGGGAAGTAAGAGATCCAAATGCTTGTACTCCGTTTACACCTAATGGAACTGCTTCTCCTAACCAACGTGTTATTGATGTTAAATACTTAGAATATAACTACGAATTATGCCCAATTGAATGGAAATCTATCTATAATGGTTTCACTTGGATGGGTTATAACGAATTCCCAACTGAAACTGGTATTCTTATCATGATGGTTGATCGTTTAGTTCGTGATTTAGAAAATATTATGTTATTTGGTAGAACAGGTCCTGGTGGTACTATTACTGGTTTAATTAATGAAATTAATAACGCCGTTATCTCAACCGAAATTCCTGCTTCTCAAGTATTAACTCCTTATGGTGCTTACTCAAGTGCAACTGCTATCGCTGATGTTGAATCTCTTGTTGATTTGTTACCATTTAATATGAGAAATACCCCTTCTCAATTATTCATCGCTGATAATGCTATAACTAACTACTTCCGTAATTATCGTTCTGCATTTAACTTCGGTTATGCTATAAAAGATCTTAAAGATACAAGAGGTAATATTACTATTCCTGATACTGCTGATAATATCCAATTCTCTCCAGTTAACTTGTTATCTTTACCTACTGCTCAAATGGCATTCATTACTGGTCCAGATAACGTTCGTTATATCTTAGAAGATCCTTCTAGAATGGCTGCACCTGAAGTTTATTATGATTTCAACGATAGAAAAGTTAAATTCAGATTCCAAACTTGGGCTGGTATTAACTTCGCTAAAGCATGGGAAATGGTAGTTAACACTAACTAAAAACACGCACTCTTATTTAATATACTAACAAACTATTTTTTTTAACTCCTCTTTTATAGAGGAGTTTTTATTTTTAAAACTTTTTAATATTAAAATATATTAATAAAGATTTGATTTTGGTTTAATTATATTATGTTGTATGAATCCCTAGTTTTTCTAGGGATTTTTTTTTGCATAAAAAAAGGAGCCGTTAAGCTCCTTAAAAAAAAACATGAAACACTAAATAATTATCGTTGAATTTTATAATTTTGAAGTATTGCTATTTCAATCTTTTGTTTTTTGTTGCACCAGTTATCAGTTTTTAATAATATTCCGTAATCATTTCTGTATAATAGAAAATTAGCACCATTTTTAATTAAACTATATAACATAAATTCTTCTTGCTCGCCAGTATTTTTAACAAATTGTTCATCTGTAGAAACTAATTCTTTTAATAAAAAATTTTCTAAACTTTCATTTATTAGTTTGGTAATATACTTTCTATAATAGCGATTAAGTAGATATAATTTATAAACAGCTTCTATTTCTTGTATTTTTATTCCGTAATATAAAGTTTTTTGTAAATTATACCATAAGTAATACTCTCTATTTGTACGAATATAAGTTTTTATTTCATTATCGCTTGCCTTTTTAATGAATTCGATATTAGCTGAAATAGAATCGCTTATTCTAAAAGAATCAGTATGTTCTAACTCTAGTGCCATTATATAGTATTGAATACCATTATTGTGTTTTTAAACCACCAAGATTTAGCGGATTGTAATTCACTACGAAATTTTTCTGTTAATTCTTTATTAAATTTTAACGGGTTAATTAACTCTTTACTTTTAGATTCTATTAAAGTAATAACATCTTGATTACTTTTACAGTTGTTATGGCCATATCCCGCTTGATCGGGTATTGCCCATGATATTATCAATAGTCCGAATGTATGATTGATTAAATTTTCAACAAATACTTCTTCGTATTGCGGGTCGATATGTTCAGCAACTTCTAAACATAATACATTTCCTTTTATTAAATCTTTTTTTCTTTTATCTAAAAGTGATGGGCGTTTTAATATGAATTTTTTACCTAAATCTTGTTGTTTAATAGGTTTAAAATAAGATATTTCTTCTATATTAGGAGTGCCTTCTAAAGCAATTAAATCGCGATTAGGCATTAATTTTTGTATTTCATTTAAATAATATCCTTTACCGCATCCAAAATCAAGTATAGTACCTGAATGTTTTTCAAAAAGGTTATTTAATATGCGAGCTAAAATAGGTTCATCAACGTGTTCTTTTTTAGCATCTTCTAAGGTCCAAATAGTTATCATAATTTATATATTTTGTTTTTGTTCTAATTGCATTTCAATTTCAGCTTCTAAGTTACAAAAGAAATCCCATACAATACCTTCTTGTGTAGTTGTATCAGGATACATAAAATCTTCATCGTCATATAATTCTCCATTATAATACTTATCATACCATGATAATAGATCGTTTTTATGTGTTAATTTTAAAGCCCATGGATTTATTGAACCATTATTTATGCGAAAATAAACTTCTGTTTGTATTTCGCGTTTTAGGGTTTGGTAACCTTCTGCTGTAAATTCTTTCATATTTTTAATAATAAATTATATTTAAATTGTTTAATAGTGTTTAATAAATAAAATAAAGAGTATTATGTTAAGTGTTCAAGAACTAAACGAGGATAAAACCTTCGGCGTAATTAAGAGAATATTAGAAGCTAATTTCGATCAATACATTCAAGAGTATGATTTAAATAGATTAATTTATCACATTGAAAATATAAAAACTCGTAAAACTATGGATAAAATATCCATTTTAATTTCAATGTATGAAAGCGAAGCATTACTTCTTGAAAATTATGAATTTCTTCATAATATAAAACTCTTAAAACAAGAGCTTAAGTAAAAAACTCATCAAAATCTGCTATAAGGTCCATAGCTTTAATTCTATTGGTATTAAATTGATAACCTTTATAAATAGCAATTTCTATTCTATTTCTTTTTCCGCTTACAAATTCTAATGCACCATATTCATGTTGATAATATAAATGTGAACTGCCATTCATTATCAACTTATCGTAAAGTTGATAATCATTAACATTATTATTAGTGCTACATAATTTCCAAAATACCCAATCATCAAATGATTTAAATCTATTTAATTCGCTATCTGCCATATAGTTTCTATATCCATAGAACTTTTCTTTATAATGCTCTTTTAAATCATATAGTTTTTCAAAAACTTCTTCTTCATAAGTAACAATAGAACAATCCAATGCTTTTAGAAGAAATAATTGCGGGTTTATTAGGTCACTAACTGTTGTAAATAATAAAGGATAAGTAGAAGTTACAAATTCTTCTAAATCATTAGGTAATTTTTTTATACAATAAATTAATGTAATTATATCTGCATATAAATACGCATTTTCATATTCTTCATGTAAATATTCTGTTATAGAAATATAGTTAAGTTTATTTTTTTCTGTTGATAACATTTAATTAGTTATTTTAATTTTTATATTTCTTTCATTTATTAAATAATCTATTGCTTTTCTAGTAAAAACATAACCGTCTAGAGTTGTAATACAATCAAAATCAGCTTTAAGTTTATTTAATACTTCGTTATTCCATGTAAAAGAATAATTTAATTTATAATAACCATCTGATTGTAAATATGCCACTGGTTTATTATTCTTCTTATTTTTTTTTCTCATATATTGTTTTTAAAAAAATCGGGTATATAAAAATTATCATCATTAATTAAATATTTAAATTTATGTATTTTAATAATAACATCATACGGTAAAGTATAACTACCATCTAATCTTTCTATTGAATAATCTAATGGCTTTTCAGTTAAATCGTAATGTTTGTTAATTAATTCTATTGCTTCTTTAGTATATAACCATTTTTTTCTAGATTTAACACCTAATTGTGTTTTATTAAAAACTAAATTATTAATAATTAAATATTTAAAATCATAAGTGTTGATTATTAAATCTAATTCGTAATAACCGTCTTTTCTTAATTTAACTAATTTTAAGTTTTCTATATTCATTTTAATTTCCTTTTATTTAATTATTCAATGTTTAATGGAGGTAATTGTAAATTAAATTCGTTGAATATATTATGTATAGCATTAACTATAATTTGTTTATTATGATCTTCTACTAAAATAGAATCATGTATAGTTACAAAATCTGTAAAGTTATTATCAATTAAATATTCACTTATTTTTATTATCATTAAATAACTTTCTAATTTTTGTAATAATTTAGGTAGAAAGTTATCAATATCATTTCTAGCGTTTTTCAAATTATCTAAGAATATTAAAAAATCTGGCATTTCATTATTAAAAAATTTACGTATTTTTTCGGGAACATATTTACTAAATAACATTATATAAACATTCCTTTTAATATCTTCTCTAGATAATCCAGTTTTTTCCATTATACACTCATAAAATTTTCCACTTGATACTAAATTAATATATTCAATATCTTTAAAAGAATTTAATTGATTTATTATTCTTGAATTTAATATTTTTTTACCATCAATTTCAAAAATATCAGATATATGATTTAAAAATTCTTTATTAAATAATAAACTTAATAGAAACGGTTGGCAATTAACTATATCTACATTAACTAATGCTATATCAAAATTCTCATTAAAGTAGAGATGCTTACGCATACACTTTTTTAATGTTGTAATATTAGTATGTAATCTACCATAACTATCAATCTTAAAATAAAGTTCTTTGTTAATAAGTGCATCTATACTACCATTTAGTATATTAAATGCTTCAATTGAAAGTAAACCACTATTAAATAATTCTTCTAATTCTAATCTAGCGTCATCTTCTCTAATATTAACATTCTCTAATGCATTTAACATTATAGAATAATGATTACTATTTACATAATACGTAAATTTATTCTTATTAACTTTCTTTAAGATTTTTAAGTCTTTAATAATTACTTTTCTATATACTCTATTATTTTTATCTTTAACTAAATGCTCTGGATTTATTCTATAATTTTTACTATATACACCAACTTTATACGATTCTAATACTTCAATAATCTTCCATTTAATTAAATCCTTTATAAGAATATAATATCTAGTGTATAATCGTTGTAATTTAGTAGAATTTAATGAAACCCATCCTTCATGATATAAACTATCTGGATCATCTTTATATTTGTTATATAACCACTTACGCCTACAATATATCTCATTTAATATTAAATAATACCAATTATATTTACTATCTTTTATATAAATATCATTCGGTACATAAAATACCAATTCGTTTTTAGGCTTATAAATCTCAATCATATATAAATTTACGTATTTTTTTTATTATCAAACTAGGAAAAGGAATAACATATAATATAAATTAATATATTAAATAAAATATATTATAAAATAAAATAATTATAATGAAATCTAAAAGAATCTCTAAACAATATTTATACCTCTTAGTAGATCATAATAATACTCCATTCTATTTAGGATATACTGATAATCATATTAGAAGATTGAAACAACATCAAGCCGATTTTCGTAATAACAGAACTAAGAAATTTAATAACTTAGAGAGTTTTACTATGGAAATAATTGTAACAGATGATAGTAAATATCCATTAAAAGCATTAGAATCCTATTTAATCATACACGATTACCTATTTAATAAACCTAGATTATATAAAAATGGTTATATACCTTCATAAATAGGATGCCCGTGGGTTAAACCGGGGGCACCCGTTAAAACAAAATATAAAAATAATATATTAATATAAAATTAAATTAGTTATTATGGCGTTACAACATATTGGTAAAAATCCTGACGTAGGTAGGCTTCCAAGATTGAATAAAAAGAATACTAAACATTATTTAACAAGTAAAGAATTAAGTGATGAAATAGCTAAATGTAAAGAATTAGATCAACTTTCAGATAAAGCAGCAAGAATGTTTATGCTTATATCACAAAGAGTACAGAGTAAATTATACTATGTTGATCCGTACTTGAAAGAAGAGTGCCTACAAGGTGCACTATTCTATATGTGCAAATATTGGGTTAAATACGATCATTCTCATCCTAGTGCCAATGCTTTTGCGTACTTCAGCGAGATCGCAAAGCGTGGCCTAGCCCAATCCTGGAATAAATTATATAAACACGAAAAAGGTCGAGAATCTTTAAATGAATTTGGTTTAGATGAGGAAGAATTTTACGATTTTTAATCTTCATACTCGTAACGTAATAGAATAAACCCTTTATGTTTTGCTGATACATTATATAAAGTTCTTTGTAAATTACCAGGGCATAATCCTTTCTTTTTTCCTGGAATTTCAACATCATCTAATTCATTATTTTTTAACTTAAGAATTTCTCCGGTTTGTAAATGTTGTATTATATAATATTTACCACTTCCTATCTTTGATTCAATACGATTTTTTGTATGCTCTTCTGATTTAGGCTTTCCTTTAGCTTTTGTTTCATTAAAAATAATATACGGTTCTTTTAGAATTTTATAAAGAGATTTTTTTATTAGTATTAATTCTTTTTTAGAACAATCAATTTGAATTATATAATAGCTCCATCTATAATTTTTAAAAAAAATATACAACTTATTCTTATCTCTAAGCTTTTGCTTAAAACTACGTGAAGTAGCTCCAACATAAATTGCATCTCCAGCTTTAATTTCAACACCTTCATAAACACAATCCTCAGTAGAGTAAATAATATAAACAATCATTAATAATATATTAAATTAAATAAAATTTAAATAAAATTACGTTAAATGCAAATACTCGAATGCTATAAACCACTATTTACAAGTAAAGAAAGAATTTATGTTCTAAGAGGCGGAGCAGGTAGCGGGAAATCAGTAGCAGTAATGCAATACATTCTCAGCAGAGCTATAACTGAATCTGGAAAATTTCTACTATTCAGAAAATTTAATAGCTCTAGTAGGCATTCTACCTGGAGTTTATTAAATCAATTAATTAAAGATGAAGGATTAACGGATATATGTAAAATTAATAGTTCTATATTTACTATTAAGTTTGATAAGAGTGAAATAGTATGTATGGGTTTAGATGATGCAGAGAAGATAAAATCGGTAGCCGGTGTTAAATTAGTATGGCTTGAAGAATCTAGTGAATTTGAATTTGAAGATTTCTTACAACTAAATACTCGTTTAAGAGATAATTTTAAAGATGGCGACCTAAAACTTATACTGAGTTTTAATCCCATATCACATTTACATTGGCTAAAAACCAAAATATGGGATAATAAAGAGATTTCATGCGAAAGAATATTTACTACCTATAAAAATAATAAATTTCTAAGCCAAGAATATAAAAATACCTTAGAAGATTATAAGAATATTGATGAAAACCACTATAAAATATACTGTTTAGGAGAATGGGGCAACATATCCGGTCTAAATGTGTATACAAAAACACCCGTTAAAGTAACCACTTTACCTAAAATGAACTACGAAACATGGTATTCTTGCGATTTTGGCTTCCAACACCCTACCACATTTGTAGAATTCAATAAAAATGGTGATAGTATCTACGTAAAACTGTTAATTTATGAATCAAAACTAACCACAAATGATCTAATTAACAAATTAAATACATTTACGATTAAAAACGATAACATTTATTGTGATACAGCTAGGCCTGAAACCATTCAAGAACTAAGAGTAAGCCGATATAGAGCAGTAAATGCCAATAAAAGTGTAATGGATGGTATTAGTTTCGTTAAAAGTATATGGGATAAGTTAATATTCGTTGAAAATGAACTATATTCTAACATCGAACGAGAATTAAACCTATATAAATTCAAACAGGATAAAGATGAAGTAGTTAAAGAAAACGATGACTTCTTAGACGCACTCCGATATGGCCTATATACGCACTTAAAAGGAAAAACACAAACTAGTTTAGATATAATTAAATCAATAGATTATGGTAATTCAGGTAGATATTAACGGAGGAAAAAAATATAGCGTACCTTACCCACTACGTAAATATACAAGTAAATTTGGTATAATAACAGAATATCCTGGCAACTATATGTATGTGCGCCAGGATTTCCTATTTAAATTAACCAAAAAACAACAAATCGAATGTAAGATTTATAACTCCTCCTCATTTTGAAAAATAGCTAGTTCAATTTTTGTTCTCTTATCATTAGTATGCCAAGTCGATTTTAGTGTAAAATCAGTTCCATATTCAAAATTAACTTCATCAATTAAATGGATAATAGGCATTTGATTAATATAAAAGAAATATGAGTTACTACTACCAAGCAGTGTATAATAATCTAATGAAATATCTCTAGTACTTAACAGATATAAATGGCCATTATACGTAAACATTGGCCATTTATAAAAATTAAAAATTGGTATCATATCATTATAACAACCACTAAATGCGTTTAAATGATAAATTATACCATTAGGATCGCCACACTCGAAATAATTAAGAGTAAATAACCTAAGTTCTATATTATTATCATGTATAATATTTTCAACAATACTATTTTTAAAATAATCGCTCTCGATATTATACCATTTAATATTACCTAATATACAAGCTACTGCATAAGTATCATACATTGGATGAAGAGTTTTCATCATAAGTAATTCTTCTTTTAGCTCTTTATATTCTTTATAATATTTACGTAACACATTACCCCAAATAATAATATTAAAAGTACAAACACAAGTAAATACCATATTCCACTCGTCTTCTGGATTAAATTTATTAAAAAGTTCAGTATAAATAATAGTTAAGATAGCCATTAATACAATCTGTGCCAAAGGAATAAATCGCTTTTTTATAATTATTTCGTTTTCCATTTTTATTAATCTATATTAAAATATATTATATAATACGTATTATATAATAAATCAATAATTATAGCATATACGATCGAATAAGGCTTCTTCAAACCAACTAAATACCTCTTTATGTAAAGAAATTAATTTCATAGTTTCATCATAGGCCTTTTTCTTAGCTTTATAAAAACCTTTTGGATCTTCGTTTACATATTCATCCTCATTGATCCATTCAATCAATTTCTTATTAGCATAAGTATCAAGAAAATCAATATAACTAAGATTTTGTATTCTAAGTTTCTCCTTTTCAAAATACTCAATAAATATTTCATCACCGGATTCTTCGATATATTTCGGTATTACACACATCTTATAAAACAATGGAAGTAAATCGATACACAGATCATTTAATATACATTCATCTGTATATTCTCCATCCTCATCTAAAGGATTATCCATTAAATCAAAAGCCAATTCCGCAAATGCATCAAAGAATTTTATCTGTGATTCAACTATTTCTTCCGGTAAATGCCCATAAGAATAACCATATCCTTGATAACTCGTTAAAAATCTCGGTTGAAATGGATTATCAAAATCTGTAAGCGTATTTACCAGTTGAGCAAAGGCTTCTTTATTATATTCAATTACATTAGAGAAACTCTCTTTAATATACTCTAAATTCTCGTTAATCTTTTCTTCGGTTAATACTAAATATTCCATGTTTTTAAGGATTAAATGATTAATTATAATTAAATTGTGTTATTAATTATAATTAATTATACATTAATAGGTTCATCTTCGGTTATAGAGATAAATTCGTCTTCGATACGCACACCTTTTAGTGTTTCCATTTCAAGAGTAATATCGCTATCTTTTAATTCTTCGGCAAACCCTAAAATACCTACGATATTAACAGGCAATAACCTATCAGCATAATCTTCT
>Ga0307377_10003065_pt1 | contig 19172 bp, 29 predicted proteins | sample TR3MG_FD_202535 | JGI IMG/M metagenome (GOLD analysis project Ga0307377, IMG submission 202535) | Soil microbial communities from Risofladan, Vaasa, Finland - TR-3 | ecosystem: Environmental > Terrestrial > Soil > Coastal area > Acid sulfate soil | place: Finland: Risofladan, Vaasa | collected... | reverse complement strand
TCTTGTCGTACTCTTCGATCTTGTTGCGGATGACTTCCTGAAAGTCAATCTCATCGATGGCATCCACAATGTTTTCGCAGTTCGTTTCAGTCACCTGCTTGGCATCGACTTCAATCGATATCATTAGTTTTTGCCTTCACTATGCGGACGATCCGCCCAGCGGATCGGTGCCGGGAACCCTGCGACCCCCGGCACCTGCTTCCATCAGGCCAGACGGCATCCAGCCCGAATCAGATCGTCGAGCGTCCAGATCGACCTGCCAGCCAGTTGCTTCCCGTTGCCCAGATCGTGGAGGAGCCTGTAACACGGCTCGTCGCACGGCTTGTCCTGAGTGGCCCTGTGAGATCTTACGACCTGTACCTCGACCTGCCTGCCAGACTTTGTGGTCAGGATATCACCTGACCGAAGCTCTGGCAGACCATAATGTTTCTTGTCCATCGTCACCTCCTCCTGTTGTTTTTGAACTGTTCAGCCTTTCACCAGCGTGTACAGGATCAGTCCCGTCCAGCCGATGGTGCCTATCGTCATCCCTACCATCATACTTTCCACCATAGTAGTCTCCAGTATCTTTTTTATTACCTTGTCGTTTAGTACCCGTAAATTGTGACCTGCTTCTAGGTGCAGGTCATACCTTGATCTGGATCCTAGTCATCATCCAGATTCATTTTCCGCCGTGGAGCGGTTACGATCAATTCTGTGATCGCCCCGTTCAGTTTCTCAGCCTCTTCCCTCAGGCTCTTCTGAAGGCTCGCATTCTCCCGAATCTTTTCAGGAGTGATACCGCCGATGACTCGCTGAGCCTGCTCAGCCAGCTTAGCCAGCTGGTCATCGTCCATGATGTTCCGATCCTTAAATAAGGCAAGGAACTCAACCAGCTTAGTGATTGTGGTGTCATAGAACTTTTTCTGCTTGCCGTCCGCCTTCGGAGTCAAGGACTCTGCCAGATGAGCGATCAGCCCCCTGAACGACTCACGCATGGCGTCGACCACCTGCTGTTCGACTTCAGCGAACTTCTGCTCGAGCTTCTTGCCTTCCCGTTCTCTCAGCTCAGCAGGCAATGACTTCGGAACCTCGAAGGTGACATAGCTCCAGTTCAACCTGAACTTTTGCCGTGCCTCGTCCACGGGAGGATAATTACTCTCCTTGAACTGTTCCTTCATCAGCCCTCGAGCGGTCTCCCGTTCCTGATCATATACTGCCAGAAACTTTTCGACCAATTCCGCTCGCAACTGTTTGCCTTCCTCGAGCTTCGCCTCAACCGATGCCAGCAAGGTCAACGGGAGTATCGCTACGCCTTTGTAACCAATGTCGCATCCTATCGCACGGGACTGTACCCAGCTCGTCATCGTGCCGTCGAAGGTTCCGATGGCGGAGAACTCGTCGCTGGTAAAAAGAACTTTCCCCAGCTTCAGCCTCGCCTTGTCGGCTCCTTCGGTTGATACCTTGCCCAGATCCGCCTGTCGAATGTTGCCCGTCTTACCGAAGGACAATCTCATCAGGATCGAACTCTCGTTTAATTTACTTAATTTACGCATAATAATTTCCTTTCGTTTAATGTTGATGCGTATGTCCATCATGAGCGTGAGCGTGTAAAGCTCCAGCCAGAGAATGGCGGACGCCCATTCTCATCGCCCGTTTAACTAATCCACCTGCCAGCTTGCCGATCGATATCAGCAGGCCATCTGCACTCGAATGGTTCGGCATACTGACCGCATCGGTAACCGACTTGATCGTGCCGTCCTCGAGGATCTCAAATGTAATTTTATCTGCCATCATCATCCTCCATTATTTCTGCATAACGAACTTGTTGTTACCCTGATCTACCAGACGCCAGCCGAACTGTTTCGCCTGATTGGTCAGCACTTGTTTGCTGTACGCCCTCCGCACCAGATTGGTCACCTCTGCGACCTTGCCAGTTCCAGAGACATACAGTTTGCCAGCCTGATACCTGACGCCGATCGCCTTACCCTGAAAGGCAATGAATGTCTCACGCTGGGTCAGGTCTTGCGTAGCACCCAGTCCTTTGACCGCATCCCGTAGAATCGTCGGATTGCCGACTGACATATCCACGCTTGCAGTTTGAATCGTGTTACAAGGCATATTCACCTCCATCATTTATTGTTTACTACTCGAACACTTCGGTCTTAAAATTGTGACTGGTTTTATTTAGGTTCACCAGTCAAACCTTGCAGGATCTACACCTGCATTTTGCGTCCGCCGTTGGCGGATGGTGCTTCAGGCTCATACCTGTAAACACCTTCAAGCGAAGCGTTCAGGAACTTACCTGACGCTTGCCGTCTCTGACCTTCGATTATGTCAGCCGACGATTTGCAAACAGGCACCACCTTCTTCGACGCTTCGATCAGACTGCACTCCATCATCACGGATTGGAAACAGCATTGGCTGATCTCCGCTCCAGTCCAGCCACGATCATCAGGCATTTCCTGATCGGCTTTCAGACCGCTCTTCGCCAGCCAGATCTCCCAGATGCCTTTCCGCTCTTCAGCAGTCGGCAAGTCGAAGAACCAGATGCCCAAGCTACCCAGCCGTCGACGCATCTCAGGTGCAAGGACTGCCATGCCGTTGCAGGTGCTGACTACCAGAACTCTGCCACGCCCGATGGCATCGATCGACGCCAGAGCTGATCGCAGGTTCTGACCAGACTCGCCTTGCAACGAACCTTTCAGTCCGCTGAAATCGAGAGCGATCAACGGCACTCCGAACTCAGACGCCAGAGCCTTCGCCATCGCCGACTTGCCCGATCCAGCAACGCCATAGAACATGACGCCGTTGGTTTTTGTCTCCTGAAACCATGAGCAGATTGCACCAGTCATTTCCTGACTTGTCCCAGAGAGATCTCCGGCATTGCCTGCAAAGTGCTTCTCGACTTCATCGATCCAGACGATGCAACGATACCGCTGATTCTTGTTGCCCTTCACCTTGGTGAAGTAATCCTTCACCTGAGTGTAGCCTCGAACATCCTTAAAGGATTCATCGCCACGATGGCAACGAATGCCTTTGGTCTGCTCGATAGACTTCCGCTTGCGGTTCCAGAGATCGTCGACTCTGATGCCCGACTTGTCGAGTGACATTGCTACAGACTGCTCTACAGCAAAGCTGGACAAACCAGCGACTGCATCGACTGCTCTGGCTTTATCGTCTTCGTTCACTTCCAGCCCTGCATCTTTCAGCAGGTCTGCAATGATCGTCACGATCTCATCGTCTTCTGGCAGATCGTCCGCCAGCATGACAACATCGTTCACCAGCTCAGCAGGCAACTTCCAGCCCATCGATCCCAGCAGTACGAGAGTGGCTCCCGTCTGCTTGAACGAGTCACGCAAATTCCAGACGGCCTGCGAGAATCCCTCGCCAGCGAATCCTTTGTTTGCATTGTGCATGATGACGATCTGGTTCTCAGGAACCTGTACCATCATGTCGAGAAAATCGACTGGATTCCTCGTTACCATCTTCGGATCATTTTCTCCGCAGATGGCCTGCACGATCTCCTTGCCTTTTTCCGTGAGTCCACGGGAAGCCCGAACGAGATCCCACTCAATGATCGGTATGTCGTTCTGCTTGCCGTTCAGACTCGCCAGTATCGTCCTGACTGTGCTGGCAGGTTCCGCCGTCTCGATCCCGACCAACGGGACGCCAGCGTTCCTGCAATTCTTAAATAACTTTTTCAGGTTCATCAAACACCTCCATGTTGTTGTTTACTGACTCGAACATTTACTAACCTTGCCCAGAGATCACGCTCTGGGCCTCGTCGTAATTTTCAACGACTTAAAAGGTCTTACGCCTTGATGATTTTAACATCAGTCCCGTTCAGAATCTCCTTCCGCATATCCTCATGCGTGATTCCTTCACCGATCTTATAGCTCAGGATATTATGAAGCTCTTTTACGAAATATCCGAACTGAGTCTGCACCGCTATGATTTTGCCTTTGCGTCTTTTGATCATCGTTCACCTCCATTCATATGTTGATGTTGCATCCATTCGAGCGTAAGAGCTTGATCAACTCATTCGCCCATTCAGTTGCCTGATCATTTTTACCGCAGGCCAAATACGCCAGACACTTGCCCAACGCCCTGCTGATTGCTGATCGATCCATGATTCACCTCCAGTTTTATTATTGACCCCGTCAGTATAACGCACCTTGAAACTCAAGCACCGACCCGTCCTCCACTCCGCAGATCTCACAGGCGAACACGCTGTCGCTTCCAGCGATCTCGATGTAACTGTGGTTACAAAGCTCACGGGCGAGTCTCAAGTATACATCGGATTGCCCAAGGCAGTATCCCGTCTTCATTCTGTCATCGCTATTACCGCCGTACGCTTCCGCTCTCGCCCTGAACTCTTTCGCCAGCTTCAGCCATTCTTGCACCATCTGTTTCTTCGTTCGCATGATTCACCTCCATATTGTTTTGACCTACTATCGTCCCCTCATACCTAAGATACCGACATTCGATCCCGACTTGCAAACTATCGTAAACTATTTTCAACCGCTCCAGAATCGCTCAGGTGACCACCGCCAAGCTCAGGTCATACCAGTCAGTTACCAGTCTGATCGCCTGATCTGAGGCGAATGAGATAGGAGCGTTGCGTCATAATCGGACGGGAAACGATCTCTCCCACATTCACGGGATCAGTTATCCATCCTCCAGAGTTTTATATGAGAACTCCATCGTAAATAGTTGATGCCAAGAACTTTGGCAGGTCGCATAATAAACCTTATGTCCAGTTGGGTATAACAGCCGTTCAACGAGACACGATTCTGAAAAAAAGCATTCTTTTTTTGGATCTGGGAGTGAATTTGGAGAGGTAGTGGCCCCCAAAATTTAGAGGGGCTTATTATAGGATATGTCTCTCGCATTAACCCTACAAAAGCGATTTGTGCCAGAAAATTATTGACATTTACTGAGCAAACTGATTAAATGATTCTCATGGAAAAAGAATTGTCACAAAGTGCGACAGAATCTACAGCTGAAGTTGTCACAGAGGACAGAATCTCCTTAAAAAAAGAAGTCAAAGAGAGAAAAAAACCTGTTCGTACCAAGATTACCAACTCTGTCTGGGCCGAGATAAAAATCGGGTATGTGAAGGATGGGCTGAAAGTGAAGAAGCTGTCTGAGATGTACTCGATCAAAATGCAGACGATCAGGAGAAAGGCTTACCGGGACGGATGGTGGAAGGAGAAGAAGAGTTATGATGAATTGATGAAGTCGCAGGGATCCATCTTTCCTGAAGAAGGTAATTTGATGAAGGAGATGCAGGAGAAGTTGGGGAACACTAAGTCTGTGATGGGAGGCAGTCTGGATAAGAGCGGGGCGATTGACAGGATGATCATGATAGCGAACGGGGTGCTGGCGAAGCTTCAGTTAAGGGTGGTAACGATCAAGAGTAGCGACGATAAGGAGATGAAGTGGTTGGTGGACGCTACTGCGAGGATGTATGACATTCTGGAGAAGCTGTTGGGGATTAAAGATGGGGAGGGGAATTTAAAGACGGTCGAGAAGGGAGTCGTGCAGGTGGATGTTCTGATGGGAGGGCTTGATATGATCGATGATTTCAATGCTAAGAAAGATGCTGAAAAGCCTAAGTCCTGATCTGTCAACATCTGTTAACGGTGTCAACATCAATCTACACCTGTCAACCCTCTGCTTCTGTCTTAATCTTATATCTTAATCTTCTCTTATCAGAATCAGAATCAGAGGGGATTATAAAGGGTAAAAATAAATGAAAATAGTTGTTGACTAATGTTGACACTTCGTTTAGGGTGTCAGGTAAATGAGAAATGGAACTCTCAAAAACGGACACGAGGATGATTCAATCAATGTTTAAATATTGCGGCGGCAGGCCATTCAAAGGTTTCAACACGCATCGTCTTGGTGCCGTGTCCTACCTAGAGTTCCACCTGTCCGCCGCTCTTTTTTTAGGAAGGGAGTAAGATGGGATTTACAAAGTTATTCAGCGACATAGTTGAGAGTAGTATCTGGCAGGAATCTCCAGAGATATGCAAGGTGTGGATAACAATGCTTGCGTTGGCGGACTCCGAAGGGTTTATACGGGGATCCGAGGGATGGCTGGCGATGCGGTGTAAGCTTGATATAAAAATTATAGACGAGGCGATAAAGCGGTTCGCCAAACCCGACATTCATTCAAGGACGCCGACCAACGACGGGAAGAGGATTGAAAAGACACCTGATGGATGGGTGATATTGAATTATGTATTTTACAGGGAGCAGACTGGTCGTGAGCTGGCACAGGATCACAGGAGGACATATCAAAGGGAGTGGATGCAGAAGTACAGGAACGAGCAGTCCGAGAGGGAGGTTGCGAAAGAGATAAATAAAAACGGCAATGGACGCATTGGAAAAGCGTTCGAGGAGTTCTGGAGCCTGTATCCAAGGAAGGTCGGGAAGGCGTGTGCGTTCAGGTCATTTAAAATTCATAAATGCTCCGAGGTTATGGAGACGATCAAGAAGGCCATCTCGGAGCAGTTGGTGTCTGATCAATGGCAGAAAGACGGCGGACAGTTTATTCCCCATCCGACGACTTGGCTTAATCAGGAGCGATGGCTGGATGAGGGTGTGAAGGTGATGAAGAGAAGGAGCCTGCTCGATGAGTAAATGCCTTGGTAAATATTCAGCTTGTTTGAAAGAATGTAAAAATTGGTGGAAGTGTATGTGGGTGGAGTATGAGGCCCATAAAGGAGAGAGCAAATGAAAACGATTCTGGAGATTTCAGCTCAACGCCTAATTGACGCATGGGACAATAAATCACCCCTTGCATGGCAACCTGAAAACAATAAGTCGTTGATAGATGAATTAAGAGCAGCGTTACTCACCGTCACCGAACTGCCCACGCAAGATGAAAACAGCATTAGTCAGGAATGGGAAAATATTAGGCGAGAACAATCAAGGCTCGTTATGCCATTAATCGGAGACTTGTTAGACAGTTGGGATGAACTTCCTAATGATGTAAAGGGCTACGAAGAATGGGATAGGGTTGCAAAAGTTATAGTAAAAATAGATTGTGCGATGGAGGGGGAGGGACATATTATCGAACTGCCCACGCAAGAGGGGCGGCGTTGCAAAAATTGCGGCAGGCATGACGGTTGTAAATTACAGGACTATAATCCGACTGATTGCTGTTCTGACTGGCTCCCCATCCCGAAAGGCGAGGTGGAGACATGAAAAATACAGAGCAGTTGGTAAGGGAAGTGTTTGGTCAGTATCTTTATAAAAACGACGCCAAGGGAGTAGTGCTAAACTTCGCCCGTGCCGCCCGTAAGTTCGTGCGGTTGGAGCAGGCAGAGAAACATTTATGTTCTAAATGTATCCACTACAAAGCAAAGTATACAACCTGCTGGAAAGGCAACCCGATTAAATGCCAAAGCTTCCAAAGTAAACGCAACCAAGCGAAAGGAGCAAGATGAATAAAATAACAACCAGTGGCTACTTTGCAACGCCTGATTTACCGCCCCCCTGCCCCTCATGCGAAAGGCTCAGGGTTGAAAACTTGGAACTAAAACGCAAATATGGTTTTACCTATTGTGCATACTGCGGTGAATCGTTTGCCGTAGATGCTCCTAATTCACAGGATGCTATTACAAAGCACATCGCAAATTGCAAGAAACATCCAATGCGACAACTTGATAAACTTAAGGCCGAGAACGCAGAGCTGAAAGCCAAACTGGACAAGGTGCAGGATAAATACCTCTGCCAAATTTGCGGTGCAAAAACCGTAATGATTAGAGGTAAGCATCCTCGTATGGCCGGTGCAGAAAAACGAGAAGTTTGCCCGACTTGCCTTGCCGAACGGATGGACCAGATAAAAGACATATCAGACAGGGATTATGGCAAAGCATGGCAGGCTAAATCCGCATTGAACCAACCGAAGGGAGAGGGGTGAGATAAATGAGAAATTCTTTTTGGGAACGATTAATGTCGTGGGTTTGTAGGCAGATTGGTCACAGGCCGGGTGAAACATGGAAGTACCACGGCATTCATTCAACCTGCCGCAGATGCCATATTGTTTATGACATTCAACAACCGAAGGGAGAGAAATGAAAACGATTGTAGAGATTGAGTGGGATAATAAAGGGGATTTGCGGGTAATGCCAGATTATAAATATCTCCTGTCAGTTGCCGGATTCACCGTCACCGAACTGCCCACGCAAGAGGGGCGATGTTCAGACCCTGAATATAATCCTAAGTGTGATATTTGCAAGATTAAGGGTGACGATGGTTGCTACTGTCCGAAAGATGACGGTGAATGTTCTAACTTCAAGCCCATCCCGAAAGGCGAGGTGGGGAAATGAAACGCAAACGAGCGAAAGGAGCATGATATGTGGACAAAGGCATCGCCGACTAAAGAGGGGTGGAAGTATTGGCGAAGAGCAAAGGGGGTTTATGGGGATTATGTGTTGATAAAAGAAATAGTAGATTATGGCAGAATGGGGCTGTGTGATGCAGATTCTGAAATTCGTGTTAAAGATATGAACGGCGAATGGTGGGACTCCGATGTGCCAGAGCCGGGGACTGTAGAAAGGCTCAGGGAAACGATTGCCGACTTAAAAGAACGCATTAACGATATGCTGGATATGCCTAAATCCGCATTGAAACGAGCGAAGGGAGAGATATGGTAATAAATATCAAGTGCGTTTGCGGGGCAGAATATCATGCCGAAGGTTCAGACTCGACCGCCATCCGTTTGGGTTATGAGGCATTTTTGAAAGCCCACAAATTGTGTTGCAAAAGCAAGATAAACCAACCGAAGGGAGAGGGGATATGAGCGAATGGAAAATGGATACTGTTAAACATACCCACTTTGATAAGGACGGGAAATTACAACAGGGTTTGAATCCCGAAGTAGATATTAATCCGGCTCAATATCCCTGCCCCTCATGCGAAAGGCTCAAGGTGCTGTGCGGGGAGTTGTGGAAACGGGGTAGCACAGTAATCTATTTAAACGATGCCGACAAACACCATGAACTTGAGCAACGACTTAAGCAGGAAGGGGTGGTGAAATGAGTGGACCAAATTATACCGATGAAAGTTATATCACTAAAATTGACAAGCTCACCACCGAGGCAATCGCCTACCGCCTGCGTATCGCACAGCTTGAGGCGGTGATTAGACGGGCAGATATGGCAAACTGCGATTTAAGAATAAGAGAAATCCTCAACGAGGCAAGCATCAACGAGGCGAAAGGAGAATGATATGTGGACAAAGACACCGCCGACAACCGAGGGGTGGAAGTATTGGAAGGTAGCGGACGACTCAAGGGAGGTGACGGTGGTTTGGGTTGGGGAATCTAAACGATACGGGTTAGCTTTTTATATATCGACATCAGAACGAGCGTTGCCTGTTACGAAAGACTGCGGCGTGTGGTGGGACTCCGATGTGCCAGAGCCGGGGGCTGTAGAAAGGCTCAGGGTGCTGTGCGGGGAGGCGGCTCGTATTTTGAAAATGTATGCTGACGACGAAGAATGTTGTTTTGACCACCACGGATATTGTCAATCGCACGGCTGGATGATGGATAATGAATTATGTATTAACAAGCAGACTATAGCTTTGATTGACGAACTTGAGCAACGGCTCATCAAGGAAGGGGTGGCGAAATGAGCAAAACCGAGTTAATGAAAAAAGCATTGAAATTACAGGCGTTGACTATGAACTCCTTGCTTTCCGAAAACACCCGACTGCGGAAGCTGATGACCGATATGGTATGCGAACAATATCTCTGGAGTGCCAAGATGGAGAAACGATTAATAAAGGAGGGGATCTTAAAATGAGAGACGAGACCGTGAGCTGGAACGAGGAGTTCGGTGCGAGGTTCAAGAAGATCAGCGATAAAGACGCCGAGATCTGGGAGCGAATCATCCGAGAGGAGCTTCCGTCCGCCCGGGCGGATGACATCAGGGATGCGATGTGTGTGCTGGTCGAGCGGAAGCGGAAGGGCGAGATTGATTACTCCCCTACCGTTGAGGATATGATTAGGGCAATTAAGTATAATTGGTGGAAAAAGAAACAGGCGAGGGACGGATTGAATCCTGATGACGAGTGCATGATGTGCAGCGGCGGATGGCTGTCGTACTGTTATTCAACCGTTAACGGCGAGAAGCACCTCGGGGTAGTCCCGCCAGTAGAGATCCCTGCCACGGAATCGTGTCCGTGTCTCTGCTCTAAGGGACAGAAGAAGCTTGCCGAGCGGTTTCCTATGGAGAAACACGAGGAGATACGGGAGTGGGCGAAGCTCGTGATGGAATGGATTAATAATATTACGGAAGAATCTCACGGAGAAGAGCAGCCGTTTATGAGAAACAATAAGTAAGGAGGTGTTATGGATTTAGATAAACTTATAGATGAAACATATCCTGACGACAAAATATTAAGGATGGATGGTTTCGACGACTGTGTTGTCGGTATCGTCAACAGAAAAATGTCGCCTCCGATATTGTGTTACGACACCGAGAAGGTGATTGAAAAAATGGTCAAGGAAGGAATGACGCACGAGGAAGCAGTCGAATTTTTTGAGTTCAACCAGATCGGTGCTTGGATGGGCGATAACACTCCGTGCTTTCTCGAAACGATAGAGCAGTTAGAGAACAGGTAATACTGAAAGGAGAGCGATGAGCTTTATAACTAAAAGCGGCGAGGTCTTAAAAAATTATCCGAAGGACTGCCGGGGCGTAGGCTGCCCGTTTCTAGACTGTAGGCTTTTGAAAACAAAAAGCGAGTTCGTGTGCCTTGGCAGATATATAATGGTTGAGTCACAGGGTATGAATATGTGGGAGTGCGAGTTTCATAGACCGAAAAAAAACCCCGTGTGTTTCAAGAAAGGCAATACAAAAGCAAAGCAGATGGAGTTGATTGCACAGGAAGGAGCGGAGGATAAACCCGCACAGGAAAATCTCAACCCCACGAAGCGTCTGAACCATTACGCCGATACATCCCGCTCCGCCTTCGGCAGGATGACCGCAGTTGGTCATTGCGATCGTGTGGCGGATCGTGTATATAATTATATAAAAAGTTGCTGTGGGATAGGTGCGACCCGTGAAGAGGTCGAGATCTCTCTTGGTCTATCTGGCAACAGCTCCCGCCCTGCGGTCAAGATGCTACTCAACGAGATCGATGGAAAAATATATCAAAAAATGATCGCAAGAAAATGTACTGGTCGTCAAACCATCGACCGCAACGGGGAAGTAGTTGACTTGATAGAGAAGCGTCCCACCCGTAGTGGCAACCTCGCCGAAGTCCTTATCGCATTATGATAAAAAAATACGGCATTCAGTTCAAAGATAACACCTCCGAGGTATCTATGGAGTTACTCGGGTACTCTCGGAGTATAGTCGAGAACGGCGACCGTGAGGAACGGGCGAAGATTATGCTGAGATGCATGAGTCTCCTCTGGAGTTCACGGTCATTCCGTACCAGCGAATGGACGGAGCGGACGGTTCGTGAGTTCTGTATGGAGCCGTTCTTCACGATGTGGGGGCCGTCGAGTGCTGGCAAGTCTACCAATATCGCCGCAATCGTACTCGTCCATTGGCTTTCCGCTCCTGCCTGCACCACCTGTACAGTCTGCTCTACCACCCGCCCAGCCTTGGTACAGCGTATATTCGGAGAGATAGTCCGACTTTTCTCCGCCTTGAAAGAGCCAGTCGGTCAGTATAAAAGCTCAACGACCGCTATCATCCTCGGGGACGACAATACCAAGAACGGCATCTTCGGGGTGGCAGTCCTGATCGGTAGCATACGGGAGGCGATGGGAAATATTATCGGAAAACACAATCGCAGGAATGTTCTGGTGGTGGATGAGATGCAGGCGACCCGGGAAGCTGCTGTAGAGGCGGTCAGCAACTTACAGGGTGGCGAGGACTTCCATTTTATCGGTCTGGGCAATCCTGAGTCCCGCCTTGATCCGCTAGGAAGATACTCAGAGCCAGTCGACGGATGGAACTCCATCAACCCGACGATAAAAAAGTGGAAGACAAAGTTCGGGACTTGCATTTACTTTGACGGGCTGGAGTCACCCGCTATAAAAGATCCGAAGTTGTTCCCGTTCCTTCTCAAGCAGTCCGACATCGACCAGCGGATAAAATGGTACGGTGAAAGCGACCCAAGGTTCTGGTCGCAGACCCGTGGATTCATTCCTCCAGAGGGCTTACCAAGAACGATGTTCTCCGAATCGTTTTTCGTGAAGAACGAGATGATGACCCGGGGAACGATCTGGAAGTCTGGTTGTCAGACCGTGGCGTTCCTTGATCCAGCGTTCTCCTCAGGTGGTGACCGCTGTGCGTTGCGGGTCGCAAGGGTCGGGATAAGCGATCGTGATAAATACATGATCGAGCTGGACGACCCGATAATAATCCCGCTCGAGATGACGGCGGAAGAACCGCTGAACTATGTCACCGCAGGCAAGGTGAAAGAGGTTTGTGAATCAAACGGGGTTACTCCAGTCAATTTCGGGATAGATATAACGGGTACGCAGTCAGCCCTCGCAGACATCATCGAGGAAAAATGGGGCCGTGGGATTATGCGTGTTCAGTTCGGCGGGAAGCCAACCAGCCTGCCAGTATCGATGGAGGACAGCGTCCCGGCGTCGGAGCGTTACGCCAACCGTGTGACCGAGCTGTGGGGGACATTCTATCAGTTCGGACGCCAAGGGCATATCCGTGGCACGGATGTGGATACGATCAAAGAGTTCTGCTACAGGCTCATGCTCGATAAAACAAATCCGATCTGCCTCGAGCCGAAGACCGTCATGAAGGCACGAAGCGGTAAGTCTCCCGATCTTGCGGACTGTGCCGTCGGGATAACCGCTCTTGTGCGGGAACGCCTCGGTGTAGTCCCCGGGGTGGGGACAGAATCGCAAAGCACATGGGGAGAAGCGATGTTCTCTGGATATGTCGAGGATCCTGACAAAACATATCGGTCTACCCCAGAGCAAAATATAGTGCGTAAAAGTTTGACATCGGAACAGATTTAGTGTATAAGCTCGGATTAATTAAATGGAACAAAAATTTCCAACATTAAAATACCCGAACATGGAGCCTCCCGGCGGTTGGGTATACAAAGATTTAGACACGAATGTCTGGCTACAGTCCTTGAAATCTCTCGACGATCTCGTCCTACAATGCACCAACCACCGCCGAATAAATAAACTTGAGATACAAGATAAATTTGCGGAGTTCATAGAGTCAACAATATGTTACCGTGTAGACCCGACTCTCGTCTCTGGCCTATCCGAAGATCACGATCCGTCTGGCGAAATGATTTCGTTTTTTAAGGCGAACAACCGCACAACCCAGTTCCTTAGTTCGTGGACTAACTCTGGTAAGAAAGTTGTCGATGACAAGATCTCCGCAACCCGATCCGCCCTTTGCGTCAACTGTGATTTTAACGCCAAGCATATTTGCCTGACTTGCAAGGGCGTTGACCAATGGATCCACGGATGGAACCATGGCAAGACTCCTAATGACAACCGTCTTGGGATATGCAAATGCGACGCCGTTATAATTTTCGCCTCAGTCCATGCAGAAAAACCAGCCCTGATCGACAAGGGCGTCAAAGCAATATATCCAGAGTACTGCTGGAAATTTGCCAAGGAGTAGAAAATGGTAGAAGATACACAGCCGATAAAATCCGTGAGCGAAAGTGGTCAGGCACCTTGTTCGAGAATCAAGGACGCCAAGTCTGCCCATGAACTTTTTCAGAACATGAAGACGAACGACGAGCAGGCTGCGTACTATCGTTGCGTCATTCAGGGTTTGATCGACGGCAACCCGCCCTACGAATCATCCGAACTCCGCCGAAGCGGACAGTCATGGCGTTGTAATGTGAACTGGCGTGAGGCAGAGTCGATCATCGACACCAACACGGCGTCCATCTGGGAGCTTGACATGGAAGTTCCCAACCTGATATCCGCCCGTGTAGATTTCCAAGATCCACAGCGTCCCACGGTAAATTACGCTGGCATCATCGAGGAAGAGTACACCCGCACAATTAAGGAATGGCCCTCCTACTATTTTAACCGTATGATCTCTATCAAGGAAATGCTCGTCACGGGTATTGGCCCAGTCTACTGGCGGGACAAGCACGACTGGCGTCCGTTCATCACTAAGAGATCCGCCCTGCTGATTGATCCGCTTTCCAAGTCCGATATATCCGAGATTGAGCTGATAGGACTACGCCACTCGTATCAGGCACACGAACTGTTCCAGAAGATCAAGGACGAAGAGTCGAAGGAAATGGCAAGGGAAGAGGGATGGAACCCGACGCTCATACTTGAGTCGATCGTCAAGTCGCAGAAAAACTCTAGTGACTCCAGTAATAAATATCAGTCCACGGAGTTCGAGGCGTTCCAGCAGGACTTGAAGAACAACGATCTCGTCAGCTCAAAGAACAACTGCAATCCGATCAAGGTGATTCAGTTTCTTGTCAAAGAGTACAACGGGAAAGTATCCCGCTATATCATCTCCGAGGATAACGAGTACCTCGAGTTTCTTTACAAGGGTGTCGACGAGTACGACGGGATGGAGCAGGCACTCTGTCTTTTTATGTGGAATACGGGCGATGGATACTGCAAGTCGATCAAGGGTCTTGGTCACAGGATATTCCCGCACATCGAGCAGTCCAATCGCTTTATCTGTTCTACGGTCGACGGGGCGGTTATGTCTTCCAGCTTTATTCTTGCTCCGACCGAGCAGGGTTCTTCCGGGCAGATAAATCTGATGCGTCTTGGGCCAATCACGGTTCTGCCGAAGGGGTATCAGGCAGTTCAACAGACATTCGCCCCGAACCTGAAAGGGCTGATAAATGTCAGGTCGATGCTGTACCAGATCCTGAACAACAACACGAATGTCTTCAAGAAATCTATGGAAGATCCGAACGCCCCGGAACGCACACTCGGCGAAGTCCAGATTCAGGCGATGAACACCGCCAAGTTGGACAAGAATCAAATCTCAATTCACTATCTTCAGCTCGATGCGTTCCATAAAGAAATCTTCCGCAGGATGTCCGACTCCAGCTATCCCTCTGAGGCAGGCGGGTACAAGGAAGCGAAGAAATTTCGTGAAAACTGCAAGAAGCGTGGCGTCACAAAAGAGATCCTCAATAGATGTACGGTAACCGCCACCCGGGCTATCGGGTACGGGTCGGCGACCATGCGGGAGATGGTCACTAACCAGATCATGAACCTTGTTCCATCCATGGACGAGATCGGTCGCCGTAACGCTTTGCGTGACAAGATTGCCTCGCTCGTCGGGTATGATACGGTCGACCGCTATGTTCCTGAGATGGGACGCAACGAAATTCCGACCTCTGAACACTCTCTTGCGATGCTCGAGAACAACGACATCCTAGAGGGACAGCAGGTCATCGTTGGTACGGATCAACCCCACACCATCCATCTTCTGGTTCACTTACCACAGCTCGTTGGACTCGCCCAGTCGTTTATGAATAAACCCGAGCAGATGAACCTGATGAAGGTCGTGCCTGCTTTTGGAATTGGGTTACAGCATTCTGGCACTCATGTTCAGTCCATGGCTACCGATCCTTCCCGTAAGGACGAGGTCGAAGAGTACACGAAGCAACTCGACCAGTTTGCAAAAGTATTCTCCCAGATGCAGAAAGCCCTCGAGTTCCAGCAAAAGCAAATGCAACAGCAGCAGCAACAGCAGCAGCAACAGCTCGGTCAGGCACAGCAGGTTCTTCAGAACGGAGACTACCAAGTCAAGATGGCGGAGCTTGAGAAGAAGATGGAATTAAAAATGAGGGATATGCTGATGCGGAACAAGATGAAGGAAGAAAAGGCCGCACACGATATGGAACTCAAGGACTTGGAGACCTCGGCGAATATCAATCGTGACGATCGCAAGGCGGAAGCGTCGCAAGCATAAAAGAAAGGAAACCCGAACAATGAAAGCGAAAGAGTTACAGAACAACGAGGATGTCCGAAGGCAGTACAACGAATGGATCAATCATCCGATGACAAAGATAGTCATCGATATCCTCAGGACAGAGGGTCGGGTTATTCTACCACCCTCTCCGCAAGTCAGGGCTGAAAATTGCATCGTTGAGGCAGGAAGAAACGACGGATGGCATAATTGCGTCGACCGTATGACGACACTAGACCAAAGCACTCCCGCTCAGGAAGAGCCGAAGGCCTCGTTCGGTGCTGAAGCGATTGCAAAAGTTCTCGGCATCAAAATAAAACCCGAAGAGAAAGGAACCAACAATGAGTGACGAACAAAAACCTCCCGTGGAAGACGACAGAAGCTCTAAACAGATCGCATCGGATGTAATGAACGAAGTCAAAGGTGTTAAACCGCCCGAACAAAAACCGCCAGAGCAGGAGTCACCTGAACAAAAGCCCGTTAATCTGCAAGAGACACCTGATGTCCCCGCAGAGTTATTCGGTGAAAAATCCGAGAAGCCCAAAGCAGGAGACGATCAAAAACCGCCTAAGATCGAAGATGAACCGCCAGAGCTGAAGAAGGCGGACGAGAGGACTCAAGAAGCATTTCGTCGCCTGAGAACCGAACTCAATCAGGCAAACGAAAGGCTCGGGAAGAGCCAACAGTCTCAGCCCGTCCAGAGATCTACTGAGCAAATTGCCCAAGAGGTAACGGAGTCAAAGAAGCAGGTTGACGAGATGAACGCCAAGCTCAATAAGGCGTACGACGAACTCGGCAAGTATTCCCTCTCAGCGGATCCCCGTTTTCAGGCACAGTACGACGGCCCACAAAAGCTCGTGGTCGATGCCATCAAGGCAATCGCCAAGGACTGGGAGGTCGCTGACGATGTGGTTGACTCGTTGCTGAAGGCAAGCCCGAAGCATCGATTCGAGATCATACAGGAGTCTGCCCCTGATATGGCTACAATGATCTCTGGTCACCTTGCCCAGTATGACCAGTACGAGAACATGAAAAAGATGGCAATCGAAAAACATCAGGAGACCCGGAAGACACTTGAGGAACAGCATAGCCAGAGAGCGACCGCCATGAACCAGAACGCCCGTGAGTCCCTGTTCAAGGCTGCGAGTGCGAAAGCAATAAGAGACGGTCATTTTTTATTCACGCCGATTGAAGGCAACGAAGTCTGGAACAAGAATGTCTCTGTCCTGCACAGGAAGGTGTCGGAATTGTTCTCTGGTGACAACCAGATGGATCAGGCAGAGCATCTCGTCCTCGGGGTTCTCGCTCCCGTTTACCTTAATCTTTACAAAAAAGAACGCTCCAGAAGAATGGATATCGAGAAGGACATGAAGGCAAGATACAAAGCAAAGTCCGGGCTTAATGCCGATCCGACTGACGACGGCACTCAACAGCAAGCACCCAAGAACGGGGTGGAGTCCAAGGATGTTGTTGCCTCAATTCTGAAGGAAGAACTGGCTCGGTAAAAAATATGTTCGAAAAGTTGTTGACATTTTCTCTGTAATACTGTATAAGAACATTTCAAAAGACAAAGCTATGCCGTCTCAACGGCAGAGAGCGTATGCTGACTCCTCGGTCAGCGTGAGGTCTTCGTAAAGACTGAGGGCGTATTCCGATCCCCGTCGGCGGTTGGACTCCGTTAAAAGTCAAGGATGTATGCCACTCCCCGGTGGCGTGTGCGACGATTCGTACATAACATATATTTTTGATTAAACAGGAGGAATACGCTATGGCATCAGGAAATCCCATACCGCTCTCTACAGAGCAGTTTAACCGCATCATGATACGGATCTCGGAGAATTTCGATCCCGTCATCCGTAAGAAGATGCACAAATACAAGTCGATCTACCGTGATCTTCAGCCCAGAGGCGTCTTCAAGCTCGGAGAAGGGTATGTCCGCAAGGTTCATACTTTCTATCCCGGGATGGACGACCAAGCCGCATTGCTGAAGTGGTCTGAGGAAACGGGTTATCGTGCGGCAGGCACAAACGGCCCGACAGATCCCGGCAACGATCCGTGTACCTACACGGCACATATGCTCGGATACGGTTTCAAAACCGAAAGTTACTCGGGCTGGAATACCACCCGTCGCTCCCCCAATTACTGCATTAAGGACTTCCAGTATGAATGGCAGTTCGAGCAGCAACTCGCTATGATTCTCGAATCATTCGGCGATGTTGCGTTGCAGATCTGGGAGAATTTCGGGCAGGAAATGTATATGAACTATGCGAACAAGTTCATCGCCACGGGGTCAGCTACTCCGGGGACACGGTTCACCTATGATCCGTTTACATCCGCCCAGTTGACCATCCCCGCTGGGGAAGTGGTCTCAACCCTCACGACCAAGCATATGGATATGCTTTACCAGTTGCTCGCCCTGCAATGCAAGGACGGGGCTTTGTCAATGGAAGGCGATATGCCGTACTTCGGTATGGTTATCCATCCTTATGACTGGGACGATGTCGTCAGGCGAGATCCGGGCCTCCGTGAAGACTTCCGCTATGCCAATCCAGACCTTCTGATTGACGGTATCGGCAAGCTGACGAGGTTCAGAGGCTACGCAATGACATTCAACCTTCTCGCCCCCCGCTTCAAGATAGTGTCGCAGGACGCTAACGGGAATATTGTCTGCGACCGAGTCCTCCCGTTCAAAGAAGAGGCGGTCACGCAGGGCAGTCGGTGGGAAGCCGATCCTGATTATATCAAGGCGGAATATACTGTCATCAACTTCATTCTAAAGAATGTTTTTGAGAAGCAGGTACCGCCCGTCACGCCGGGACGAGTCAACGGTGCGACATTCGGCACGACTCCCAACAACGAAGGCGAACTGAAGTGGATCAATATTCCAGATGTGGAAAAGAATATCCTTATGGAAAAAGGATTCTACTTCAGCCGTTTCACGGCGTTCAGCAAACCGCTCGAAAATAACGAGTATGCGATCTCGCTTCTCGTCAAGCGGTGTCCGCAGGCTCCTGCGGTGCTGTGTGAGCCTTGTGCCGACGCTACGGCTGGTGCAAAGACCGTTACGGACGCTGTTGCAGTTGATCCTGAAGGTACGGGTAGCTATTACTCGGTCGAAGTTACGATTGATGACGCCAACGGCCTGCCCTGTGAAGCCAATCAGGTGATCACCGTGACCTTTGATGATACCACGGACTCTGCGGCGATCGTTGCCAATGACGCAAACGCCCCGACCAAGTATGTGATCACATTCCCGACTGCTGGGGA
>Ga0307377_10003064_pt1 | contig 19175 bp, 26 predicted proteins | sample TR3MG_FD_202535 | JGI IMG/M metagenome (GOLD analysis project Ga0307377, IMG submission 202535) | Soil microbial communities from Risofladan, Vaasa, Finland - TR-3 | ecosystem: Environmental > Terrestrial > Soil > Coastal area > Acid sulfate soil | place: Finland: Risofladan, Vaasa | collected... | reverse complement strand
TGACATTGGCTGCGACACTGTTAACCTCGATCCATGGACCCGGAGTTCCCGCAGTTACGATCGCCTGCTCGGCGCGAAAACCATCTTCATTCGAACTATTATCTACCCAAGAGAGCGTGAGAGTTGCGGCGTTGCCAATCGATGCGATCGCGAAGATCGCGACGAGTAGGATTCTTTTCATGTTCATGCGTATTGTCCTCCGGTTGCGGTTGTTCCGGCAATCGTGCCGGGAAAATATGTTGCACCACCCCCTCCCGTGTCGAGCACGGCATTGAGCGTGGAATCGTAGCGTTTGCCCGTTGCCGCACCCGAGAAGGTCATGGCGTATGCTCCGACCTGTCCGCCCAGCGAAGCACGAGCAAACGCACTGCTGAATGCGGGCGTGCCGGTCAGCGTCACGGCAAAACCACCGGCGAGGATGACACCGAAGGATGAGGAGTAATGCCACAGTGCGCCGCCCGTGATGGTGTAAGCGGCAAGGATGTCGCATCGTCCACCCCGTGCGACCTCCACGTGCGCCCGTCCGCATGCGCCGAAGTCCACTCCAAGAAGCACGACCTTCCCGATCGAGATATTCACGCCTACTCCACCGCCCGCCGCCGATCCTACCTTCACCCCTTGGATCGTCCAGCGAGCGGAGAAGTCCTCCATGAAGATCGAATTCCCAGAACCTGACCCGATCAGGACATTGGCATGCGCGCCGGTGTTCCCATCCATGATCAACGATCCGGTGCCCAGCGGCGAAGCGAGCACGATGTTTTCAGCGTAGGTGCCATCGGCGATGTCGACGGTAACGTCGAATGCACCGGCATCGAGCACGCTGAGAACATCGATTGCGTGCTGGATGGTCAGGAAGGGTGTGCCGCCCGTGAGACCGTCATTCGCGTCGTTGCCGGCAGTGGACACAAAGTAGGTGCGGTCCGCCGTGAGCACTTCACGGAGCGCCGGGAGATTCGAAAGGTCATTGTAATCTCCGGTCGTGGCAACGGTGGCCAATGTGACCAGCGCGTAGGAATCGGCTCCGAGCTTGGAGACCACTCCGGGCGAATCCGCCAAAGCTGCGATCGCATCCAACTCACTGCCGTTGGTGATCCCCATGGAGGCAAGCAAGGTCGGGACATTCGCCAGATCACTCCAGTCGATGAACGCGTCGACCCGCCAGATGTTCGTTCCCATCCGTCGCAGGAAACCAACCTGCGTAAGTGCCTCGATCGCTGCCATGTCATCGGCCAGCGAAATCACCGGATTGCCCGACACGCCCGACCCATCCGAAACGCGCAATCCATCGCCTGAGCGGGCGATGCTGCGCGTCAACCATTCCTTGTTTCCTCTCACAAGCAATCCTTGTGAGTTGATCGAGAGCAACGCATTGACCAAAGCCGCCTGCTCTTCAGTCATGCCCGTGCCTTCACCTACCTCCGGTCGACCAAGAATGTCGGTCCATCGGATGCGTCGCTTGGTTTGGCCAAACGACATTAGCGATATTCCTGCCAGTTGAATTGAGCAGCCACGTTGCCCAAACCGCTGATGTTGCTGCACACGATCGAAAGCGGCGTTGGACTCAACCCGTCAATATCCAAGGACATCGGCAACCTTCCGGTAATTCCGGTTTGTTGTCCATTCTTGCTCTGATTCGTGCTCGCGACGAATCCGCCGAGAACCTTGATGCCGCCCGCTATCGAAGTGGAGGCAATATCGAATTCCACGACCGAATTGGCATCGACCGAATTCCACGTCGCTCCGGTCAGGACTCCATTGTAAATAATATCGTAGGCGATGGTGGAGTTGGCATCGTTGAATAACTCAAGTGCACGCTGAACGATCTCAACACGGTTGATGCGTCCGTTGAATGTCCCTTTTGGTCGGATGGAAATAACCGGCAACGGTGATCCGCCAACGGCACGCAATGCGGAGTTTCGCACGCTGAACGGAAAGCCGATGTTCTCGTCCTGTCCGCCCTCTGAAATGACCGATCCGCAAATGCCGATGAAATCGTTCGTGCCCACGAAACCCGGACCCGAAACCATCGCGAGACAGATCGGCAATTGCGCCGTCGACATATACACGGTGTCAAGAAGGTTGGCATGGAGGAACTGATGCGCGTAACGAATCCGTCCTTTTTCGACGAATCCCACGCGCACCCTTCCCACACCGAGCCACTCCAAGTCGATGACCAGAATACTTGCCTTGGTTGGGTTGAAGTCTGGATAGGTATCAAGATTCCAAGCGGATTGAGAAACGCCGGTATTTACCGGACTGCCCGTGACACTCGACCGAATAAAGAAGGACAACTCGCCGCCCACTTCTTGCAGGTAGATACCGTTGTTTGCGTCGAAATAACCCACCCGCTTGATGATGTCTTGGCTTCCCTGACCGAAGGCGAAGGTCATGAAGATAAGCTGGCTCTTTCCGGGCTGGTAGCGGAAGTAGGATCGAGTCGTGCGCTCGATCGAAGCGCTTGCACCCGACAGACGCATGCGAACCGCCGATTCGTCCGGCAGATGAGTGACCGTCCCCGCGCCAACAACCTTCTGGTTCCACAGCAACGGCTGCGCATCGTAGGTAAGCGTGCTCTCGAACAGACCAGTCGGATTCGACGTGCGCAAACGATCGAATGCATCGATCGATGCAGTGTCAGCGTAACCGATATCGAAGACCGCACCGACTGGCGTCGCCACCGGCAACGGGACTCCAACCGGCGTGCCGCCGAGTTCAGCCAAATTGATGTCTCCTCCGCTGCTGATCGCATCGACGATCGCCTGCTGGTTGAGGAGTAGCTTTCGAAGGATCGGTTGGATTCCTTCACCGGGTCTGGCGGTTTCAATGGGCATTGGTTAGACTGGGATTGGAACGGGTGGCGTGCGAATGAACGGACCTATCTTGAATAAACCCCAACGCTGATTGGTTCCGGTCTGCTGCAAGATAGATACGAGTGTTAGGCCGATGTTGTTGTCGGCGTCAGTCGTGAACGGATCGAGTCGATCGGTTGATCCTGCTGCGTTGTAGGTGATCCCGAATCCGCCTTCAACAAGCGTCGTTAGATTGTAGGCATTCCAGAAAAAAAGGCTCGCGATGGTGGAGTTGGCTACATACTCGAAATCGCTGTTGATGTCGTTTCCGCTGCGATCGAGCGAGTGAATAATATACGCTCCTCCGGGGGTAGTTGGGTTTCCAATGCTTGTGCCAAGAACCCATGTCATCGGCAAAATCAATCCATCGGGATAATCAAACGCGAGGACGTGTTGAAGGTATCCAACGTTGTTTTTGTCACCGGCGATCAAATACACCTTTTCGCCTTCTGCCGGTGTCACGCTTGCCGAGACCGGGATGAAGGCGGATGCGCCGGTAAGGAAGAGATCGACGTATGCCCCAACGGTAGGACTCGATCCGACCCAAACCGAGAACTGATCAGCTGCGTTGTATCCCGCTGCTTCACCATCGAATTCGTAATGCCCGTCGTTGAAAATCGTCACAGTCCCCTTGAAACGGACATCAGAAGTTATCGCGCCGACTCGCAACGCATACTCAGTGACGAGCGGCAAGACGAGTTTCATCGGATCTTCAGGCGGCGTCGGTGGACTTGCACCCGGACAGTTACCAAGCACTTTCTGAATGGTCGCGATCGTCCCTCCATCGTCGATCGCGCTTGCCATGTTGGTCAGGATCAACCGCAGGATCGGCACGTCGCCAATCCCCAACGTGTAGGAGTTTGCTGCCTCCATGTTGCGCAGGATCTTCGCCAGCACCGTCGTTTCCGTATCCGTGCTCGATGGTCCGCCGGCGGCTGGAATTGAACTACACACGCCTTCGATCGCCTCGACCTGATTTCTCAAGATCTTCGCCAAGGTCGTTCGTTCCTGATCCGTGCTGTTGGGCGAGTAAGTTCCTCCCTGATTCCGAAGCACGTTCTTCTTGATCACGTGCTCGCTCTGCCCGTTGGTGAAGCCGATCGCACCCGCCTGATTTGTTAGGATCTTCCGCCATAGATTGTAAGACGAATCAGATGACGCGGGATAAAGTGCGGGCATGAAACGATCGTATGACCGCGAGATCCACTCCGGTCAACTGCACAAAAAAAAGGACGCCCTCCGAAAAGGACGCCCAATGTTATGACCCCGAAGTAGCTATTACGCCTCAGCTTCGGAGATACCGGTGCAATCTACCTGCCCCCAGTCCTCTTTGCAGCGCTTGAAGAGGATCGGACAAACCGCAAACGGCTGAATTGCCTCGTAGGCACGAATGATCCGGAAGACGAACTGTCCGTAATCCTGCCACACGTTGCACTCCATTGTCTGCGGGTTCACCCACTTGAGCTCACCCATCGTGAACTGAGCCGGGAATTGCGCGGCTCCCTCTCCCGTGTAGCGGGACGGCACGATGCGTCGGAACGTGTTCTTGAACACGAGGAATCCGACCTCGAACGCGGCTGTCCGCCAGTCCGGGTTGGTGCGCCATCCGCTGCCGTGATCAGTCGCGACTTCGACGTAAGGCTCGATCAGGACAGGGAATCCATCCATGTCGACCTCGTTGTAGCGAAGCGGTTTCGGGTCGATCGCCGTGCGAATACCCCGGTAAGGATACTGCGCGAACGTGTATCGACGCATGGCCGCCTTGGCGGCACCATCGGCACCTTGCACGAATGCGAGAGTCTCGGTTTTCAAACCGCTCTCATTCCGCATTTTCTCGATGATGCCGAGCGAGCCGATGAAGACCGCGTAGGCTCCGTCTCCGCTGCCGTATGGCGTCACGTTCAATTCCTCGAACATGAGATTGCGAAGATTCACGAGAGCTTGGTGAGTGAGCTCTGCCGAAGGTGCAGTGCCCTCGAAGTTCACTTGGACCTGATTCTCTCCGCCGGTGATGTAATCCAAGGGCGAACCCGTGGCGGTCATCACGAACTTGAATCCACTGAGGATCAAGAGCTGGGCGCGGATGTCGGCCATCGACAGATCAGTGATCGCATTGCGCAACCCCTGTTCCATCGTCACCAATCCACGTTCGACCAGATGGAACGCCTGATGGACGCAGAGCAACGGCCCTTTGCCATCCAGCGCACGAAGCTGGGTCGTGTATTGGGTCATGCCGTATTCGGCCTGCGGTCCCGTGCGGCCACAAAGAGACGTTTTGAGAACCGTGTCAGGAACGGTCATGGATTGATTGAGAACGACGCGCTCCGGGACGACGGTCGTGATGACCGCGCCGGTGTGCGCTTCTTGAGTCCCGCCGTCGATGAGATTCGAATACGGGTTGTTGAGGGCATCCCACTCGATGGCTTCGAGACGGACGCGTGAGGACTGAGCGGCGATGCCGGTATTGAGTTCAGCTTGTGAACAATCAGCGAAATCAGACATGATGCGTGTGAGTATTTTGCTCGCACGCCCTTCGGACGGTTAGCGGAGAGACAGACGGGCGCACGGAATGATCCGCTCTTCGCTTTGTCCGCCGTAGACGATTCTCCGGGCTACCCTTTACGCTGGCGAAGCGAAGGAAGGGTTCCTACTTACGCTCAATCTGAGAGGTATAGTTTACTTATCTCCCGTCAACAGGTTTTTTTCCGCCTCCAACTGATCAGCGCACTGGCGAAGATAGGTCATGGCCGAGAACATCATGTCATGCGGCAATCCCTTCGATCGCGACTCCTCGACTTGCCTCTGATACTGGGCGGCGTCCTTGCGCCAGCGAGCGATCAGTTTTTCCAGACCATCGTCGTAGCTCTCGATGTTCTCGATCTCCCAGATAGAATGTTCGCCGCGTGCCTCTTCGAGCACAACCGAACGGATGCTGCCAACCTCAACCTTTGTCGGTCTTCTGTCCTTGTGGCGACTGGTAAGACGCACCCAGTCACCCGGTGAAAAAGGAATGCTCACTGTGGTCCCGGTCCAAATGGTCTGATCATGGTAGAAAGCGCAGCATCGCGTATCCAGCCGGCGACATTTGAAACTACCAGTGCTTGCGCCGGTTCAAGTTCGCCGGCTCCGAGGCGAGCAATTAGCTCGTTGCGGACTGCGATGATCAACTCATCCACGATGATCTCCAGCTGAGGATCGGTATCCCTGATCTTCTGCCAGTCGATTTCATCGCGGACCAATTTCTCAAGGGCGGACACTGAGATCGCGGCAATTCCGGTAGCGTTGCGAGCGAGACCGTCCGCGATCTCGACGATGCGTTCACGGAACTGCGGGTTATTCTCGACTATCTTTGTGGTTGCGAGCCGCACTCCGATGCGAGCCGCCGAATCAACCAGCGTGGTCGACTCACAGGCTGCGAGAAGAGCGGAAACGAAGATGAGTAGTGCTGCTTTTTTCATGGTGATAGTCCTGCCGCTTTGGCCAGCGCGGCCAGCGTCGAAGCGTCCTTGATCCCGTGCGTGAAGCACGCACCGGCCTTGATCGCATCTACCGCATCCGGCATGTGAACCTGCTGGATGTGATTCTGCGAGTAAGACAAGCCGAGTTTGTGGCCGTCGATCAGATCGACCCGCGCTCGCTCGCACGCGAGGCCGAAGTAACGATCTCCAAATCCACGCTCCGCATCATCTGGAAGCCTGAACATGGCTTCCACTGTTTCTGTAGCAGACTTGTTACTGAATATGATCGGTGAATGCAGGTAGAATTTTCCTATGAATTTCCGATCATCCGAGATGAATTTAGAAGCCATGATGGCGTTCGGTCCCATGATCGTGGCTTCTTTCGGCCAGCGCCACAGGATCGCGTCATACTCGCAAAACGTGATGGTCATGGTGTTCATCTGGGAAGCGAAGAGCATGAGTTCCCGTGTGCGGATGTTGGTCTTGGCGTCGTAGCGACCGCTTAAGCCGTTCACGAAGCACCATTCATCAGTGAGGTTGATCGGATCATCTGATGGAGAAGCGATGATCACGCGATCATGAAGCCGTTTCCAGTATGGTAGGTGCCGAAGCACGGTTTCAAGAGCGCCGCCATGGGCGAGGACAACACATAGTCTATTCATAATAAAAGTAACATTCGACGATATAGATAGCCCAGACGGTGACGAAGACTGCGAGACAGACTCCGTAAAGGATCGACACTTTAATGTCCGAACTGAATTCCCAACTCCTGCGCGTGAGACAGAACACGAACACGTCAGCGACGATGATGGTGACTACGATGGGAATCAGGATGCTCATCGTCGTTCGAGGATCATCATTCCGTTGTTGTGCTCGTAGTTTATTACTTTCCGCCACTTTGGGTTCCGTTCAAGGAATTGCTCGATCGCCGTGAGGATGCCTATCCCTCCGCCTTCACCGTCTTTTCCGAATAGAACCGTGTCATGCATTACGATCCATTTATTCACCTCCGTCGCGTGCTCCAATTCGGCTACGACCTGATCGTAGGTGTGAAGCGAGTCGATGAACAGCATGTCGCACACCGGGAGGGTAAACGGCTTGGAAGTATCGGTCTTAGTGAATTCCCAACTTGGCCAACCCTCCATACTACGCAGCACATCCGAGCAATCACGGACATCATAAGAATACAGCATAGTAAAACCGGGGTGGTAGTATTGGCCAGCGAGGAACGCGATTGTCGAGTTGCCTGTCCACACACCAAACTCGGTAATCGTGCGGCATTGCGTAGCCAGCGCGAAGAGCAATGGGAGATGCTCGTTGATGTCCGACTCCTCGAAGAGCCGTTTATTGAGTTGTTTTATGAACGGATTCACGATACTTCCTCCGGTAGAGTTCTTCTTTGGCAAGTCTCTGGACAATGGGCGCAACGCTGAAGGTCGCACACCAGCAATTGATATTGGTGACTTCGGTCGTGTCGGAGATCAAGGTGCTGAGTTGGCGCGTTCCCATCTCTTCGATCAAGCAGACAATGTAGTTATACATGTGTGCGAAGGGTTTCAACCGCTTGTTGCGCGCCCGTTTCCGGCGTCGCATCCGGTCGCGCTCTTTCTTTGTTATTTTATCCACCATGCCGAGGAACAGTTAGTTAGGAAGGCATGTTGTTGGCAATTGTTCGACATCTCCCAAACCGCATCCCAAACGCCACAGTCCTGAACTTCGTCCCGGCGGATATAGCAATCGTGGATACCAATCAGTCCGCCCGGTTTTACCTTGGGCCACCATCCATCGAGATCCGCCATCGCGTAATCGAACTTATGATTGCCGTCGATGTAGACGCAATCGAGCCACTCATCATTAAACACCTTGAGTGCTGTTTCGGATTTCGTGCGAAGTATCGTGCATTGCCCTCGATACGGAGCGAGCCGTTCAACGGCGGAGGTGAAGATTGGTGACATCGGATTGCGACCACCGGCCACGCCACCGTTCGCGCATCCATCACGATACTCCCCATCATCGAGATCCTTCCATGGGTCGATGCACGAGAGGTGTCCGTTCCACCCTCTTAGAATATGCTCGGCGAACTCACCGAAGTAGGTGCCGATTTCCGCCATATTGCCACCCGGCGCACGGCGAGAGAGATACTGAGGCAACGCATCGCGATTGAGAAGTTCGAGTAGCTGACTGTTCCAGTGTTTCATTTCATGTATCCAAGTGCTCGGCATTGCGTGAAGGCGCTATCGAGGATCGTGGCCCGTTGATCGTAGCTGAGAGAGTTTCGTGAATCCCGATTGATCCCTTCATTGAAGAACTTGTGTCCTCCGTTTCGTCTCAGGTTCTCGATCGAACATTTATCAACGGCTTCCAAAACCTTTTCCTGTGTGATGTCCGGCCACTCAAGGAACTCGATGATACCCCACATATTTCTGAGTGGATCTGCCACCAGATCTTCGTATCTGATCACAAGACCCCTCACGGCTCCGGATATTACGGCAAGACGCCAGTATTCGTAATGGCGAATCCATCCGTCGATTTCCTGACTCACGAAGTCTTCCGGAGTTGGGACATTGAAATCGCTGCAATAGTCCTTGTAGGACGCGATCGCAGTAAGCGGGTTGCGCACGATGTGAATGACGGCATCGAAGCCTTCGGTATCGCAGAAGTGCGTTTTCGCGAAGGGCGACCAAACATCGGTGATCTCCGGGATATGCGCAGCTTGGTGAACCTTGTCTGTTTCAGTGGAGTGGATACAGTAACTCCCCGATCCTGTCGTGTGGTAGATCAGATGCCGAACCCACGTGTTGCCGGATCTCGGAAAGCTGGCGAGAGCTACACGTTCGAACTTCATGGGAACGGTGTGACAGTGATCGGAGTATCGCTTTCCAACTTCAATCCGCTGAGATTCTGAACCACTTCGGCATTGTTGATGGAGATGTAATCCAGAAGGAGATCCTCTTCATCCTTAACGGTATATTTCATTGCGGTATGCATTCTCACGCGGGCCATCCGAATACAATCCTCAACGGTCGCTGTGATAGTCACGACGGGAGAGAATCGTTCACCGGTCTCGCTGAATCCGATCCACGCCTCAGTCCATCTGAGCTTCGTCGTGGACCGCTGTTGTAGCATTTGTTCAATCGTCATGATTTTCTTTCCATCTTATCCACACCCAAAAAGCCACGGCGGCTATCGTTGATCCAACCACGTAGGATACAAGAAATGCTACGGTTTTTGGATTCATTTGAATCGTTCGAGGATGAAGGCTGTCTTGTCCGCTCCCGGAGAGACACGCTGGATCGCGCCGGAAGCGACGTGGATGGCCGGTGCCAGTTCCCAGTGGTCTTCGCCCATTTCAAGGCATAGAGAGCTGATCATCCAGTCGCTCTCCTTGAAGGCATACATGTCGGAGTAGTGGCCAACGTTGTGATCCGGTTCGCGGGCCATGATGAATTCGACGATCCTTCTCGCTCCAAACTGAGTAGCTTCAACAAGACAGGGAACGCGGGTGCGTTCGTGGCACACGATCTCATCGCGACCCATGTGGATCTCCGCGAACCCGTTGTTGAAAACATCATAGTCACTCATCAGACCGCGACCGTCGGTCACATCGAGGATCACCTCGAAAGCCAGCCATCTAAGATAGCATGCCTCTTCGTAGTGACGATCATTGATAGTGGGAAAGGTGCGGATCTTCTGGAGGTAGTCACCAAACTTCGGGTGGCGTTTGGCGGTGTTACGGTCACAGACGATGGTCCGGAAGCCAGCGTTCTGCCAATTCTCTCTCCATCGGAGCAATATCTCGGAGTGGTTCCATGTCTCGATCCTTTGATAGTAGGTAAAAATGGTCGGTTTCATTGGTAGGAGATCCAGCAGGCTTCAAGGAGTTTACGGTAAAATAACTCCGATTCAGGATCGGATTTTCGGTCAACTCCAACCTCGCTGGTGACATACGTAGAGAACGGAAGAGAACACGGCAGGTTTGCGGCGTTTTCCGGAACGTAATTCCGCAATTCAGTGATAGGATAACCCATCATATTAGTGACCTGTCGGGCAAGCTCGATGAACACTTCGGAAGTCGGATGATTGACGTTGAGAAAAAGTCGGGTTTTGCGGTGTTCGACGAGCCATTTTGTTACTTTCAAGAGACACCCGGCCTCGCGTGTCGCCTGTTCGTGTAGGCAAAACAAGTAGCGTTCCCATAGGTGGAAATTGAACGTCCCTGCATCGTATTGCGCGAGGATCGTTTCCAGTGGTTGCCGCCAGACCTTATCTGGGATGAATTCTGAACCGGGGAACTTGCCGCCGTGCTCGGTGATCGGATGCAACCCATGATTGTATAGATAGGCGAACGAGATGAGTTGCGTGCCAATTGTCATTTTCTTGATCAGACTGCCAGAGGAGAACTCCCGATGATTGTCCCCGGTGGGTTGATAGATAAATACGGAGCACTCCTCGCACGCCTCTTCCAGATCGGAAAACTTTTGTTCGCCCAAGATCATCTGGTAGTTTCGAAAGACCACGATCTCATGAGGGAATCCCATCTTGTGGAGAAACAGCTTGAGCCCGTCCCCCTGACAGTTGGCGTAGATGACGCAACCACTCATACGTCGATTGCGGGTTGACTCACGAATTTCGGGAATTTCATTTCTCTTTCCATGGCTCTCCGATCATCATGTCGATCATGGATCGCTGAACAGTTGGTCCACTTGTGCAATTGCGGATCGAAATGTCCTTTTCGCCGTTGTTGATCGTAACACACGCAAGACCTGTTCCAAGGATCTCGGACTCCAAGTGGCAACCGGCCTTGGTCATGGAATCGTAGAGCGGCCACGCCTCATCCGGGAACGCTGTCTTGTTCTCACGCTTGTTACCGCTTCGGAGAATCTGAACTACGTCTGCTTCGAAGCTCATGGCTCAATCATCATGCGGCAGTTGTCGTGAATCATCATCGCATAGTTCGCGATGTCGGCGCACTCCAGCTGGGCTTCGCGATAATTGCCGAAATAAAGCTCTCTCTGAAGCTCAACCATCTCGACGAGCAACTCGTGAGAAAGGGCGATGACATCCAATGACCGCCACCCTCCCTTGTTTTCGTTCATTCCAAGCTTCAGGAGCATGTCTGCGACGAGAGCGTTTACTTGCGCGCTGCCGCGTCGTTCCTCTGTAAAAAGCTGATCTGCCGAATCACGATCCGCTTCTGCTTCATGATCAATGTCATCACTCATCGGGAAGGAGTCTTTCACGCACGCACGCCTGAGCCAAGTCCCAGCGTTTTGCACCGTGCAAATACGCCACCTCTTGGTCCTTGAGCTTCCAGAACGGATGCGGTTTGCGCATGCCCCGACGGCTGAAGAGATGCTCACACCCCTTCCAGTGGTTGTTCTCGGTGCCGAGTTGGTAGTCTGAATACATCCACAGCGATGGCCGTCCGTGAGACATGAGAAATTGAGCGTTTGCAGCATCCCATCCAAGCCAGTCTTCGCAGCGAAAGATCTGGGTATTCTTGTAGACGAACTCCGGTCCGAAGATCGCGTTGCCGTTGATGTGCTGGTAGAACGGCTTCGGGCCGGAAGTCACCCACGGTCCAAGTATGGTCGGTGGTCCCTTTTCCCATTCCTCGCGAAGCAGATGGAGCCAGTCCTTACGCAGAGGCACGCAATCGGGCTCTCCGAGAAGGATGCCGCTGTATTTCCAGCGACCGATCATGCACTGCTGCGCGAAGTATCGAGCCGTCTCGTGAGCTTGGTTGTTCGGACCGATCGGCCATCCTTCCGCTTTCTTCACGGCTCGAAACGTGCGCACCTGAGAGAATTTGCGGGCGCAATAGCGCATCGTGTCGTGGTCGAAATCTGCCGTCGTGTTGGTAGCGAACATCAGATCCGCATCCGCACACTTCCCGTCGATCAGATCCGCAACCAACCGGGCGAGAGACATCGCGGCTTCACGATCTCCTTCGTAGAACTGAAGAGCGTAGAGGAGTTTGCTCACTTCTCAATCATCGTCGATCGGCTCTGTGGATGTGGTTCTTTTTCGGGGCGTTGAAAGTCAACGGGCCAAGACCCTCGGTGCCGACGGTTTCGGTGGGTGCATCCTCGAATCTTCCGACCGCACGCAGATCAGTCACATCGTGGTATTTGTGCTCGTGGACGTGTTTGGTCATCCACGTGGCGAGCCACCCGTTCCATGCCGGCGAGATGAACGGAACGTGTTCTGGAAGCTCGCGAGCAGCCATGAATTGCCAGATCGTTTCGGTTGCGCAGAAGAAACTCAAGACCGACTCGTCCATCCCGTTAGGGGTGTCGAAGTCGATAAGGCGAACCGCGTGTGCCGCCGCGCACCATGAGAGGGACAGCTGACGCTGTTCCGCGATCGGAAAGATGCCGAAGATGTCCCACTTGAACGCGACAAATGGATCGACGATGGCCGCGACCTTGGTCGTATAGTCGCTGGCCTTGATCACCTCGCTGATGACATCGCCAAGCATGGGAACACTGCGAGATACCTGCTTGAAGCGCACCTTTCGGTGTGGCGGTGGAACGACATTCTCAGGAATGACGATCACCACGCGACCAGCGATCTCTCCCCAGTGATCGAGGATGTGAGTGAAGAGCGGCGAGTCCACAACGGTCTTGGTTGCAGCTGTGGCGATGAGAGGAAACTTCGGAATTTTCGGCATGGTGATCTAATTGAAGTGATGGGCTTTGTGCAGGAATCGAAGATCGTAGTCCTGCCAGATTTTGAATCCGCAGTGGCGGGCTCGGGCGCAGAAAGCCACGTCCTCTCCCATGCTTACGCGGTGCGGTGTGAAGAAACCCCAGATTCCACCTTCTTTTCTTGGAACGATCTCCGGAAAGTCGGCAGATTTCGCTTTGATCGCTTCGAAGACCCCTCGATGAATGCGCATACCGCCGGTCGCGGTCCAGAGCACCTCTCCAACGCCGGTGAACTCGCCGCGTTCGAAGCGGACGTTGAATCCCGGTTCCATGTGCGATCCGCATCCACGTGAGCACTGGAGTTGCTTGCCGATCTGCCGGTCGAAGTAGGATGCGCCGACAACGCCCATTGAGGGGGGGTGTGAGAGAAGCCGGGTGATCCCATTCAGGCCGGCAGTGCGTTCAGGAAGGTTCTTTCTGAACCGCTGATTGAAATAAGTAGCATTTCCGCACGGCATCGCCATGTCGGCGTCCACGAAGATCTGATACGGAGCATCCGTATTCAGGTATCTGTGCGTCAAACGGTTCCGGGATTCCCAAACGCATGTCTTTTCCTGTGACATCCATCTGAGTTTGTCGCGACCGAATTTGCTCATCGCGATCGTCGTCGACTCCATCGCCTCGGGCTCAACATACATGTAGACGGCCACACAAAGGACAGCCACCCCTCCATCGAAAACAGGCGAGTGTTCGATGAAACCTACGTCATCGACTTCGATAGAGGATGTCTGGACAGGATCGCTCACTTATCCTGAGCAGCTTGCCATCGTTGCAAACGGATCTGGAAGGCGAGGTGGGTCTCGTTCTCCTCTTGCTTCGGTTCACCCGAAACATCGGCGGCTACTCTTCCACCGGTGGTCTTGCGCGGTGTGGATCGACTCCCGGCTCGGCGAACTTCATCCAGTTCCTTCTCCAGCTTTTTGACCTTCTTTATTGAAGCACTCAACTCACGTTCCACGTGGAACACTCTGGCGGAGTCGATGAGCATATTGGCATACTCATCCAACTCCTCCTGCTTGGTTGCGATCTTGGCGGCTTCGCGCACGATCGGGATTTCCAGCTGGGAATCAAAGAGATCACGGAGCTTCTTTCGGAACGTATTGTCGGCGGCGATCTGCTTTCTTGCGTCCGCACTCGCATCATCCGGGACTTCCAGATCCTTCATCCAGTCGTTGGTATGGACGGTCTCCTTGAAGCCGGAGATTACCGTGGTTAGAGCCTCTTCCTGCTTCTGACGGGATTCGACACTCGTGGCCTGAGTCTTCTCTATTTCGGTGAAGAATTCATCGGCCTTGGCCATCTCGGTCTCGATGGTCTTTTTCTTCTCTGCTTCCATCCGGCGCTGGGCGGCGAGTTCGGCGCGAAGCACGGCGGCGGAATCCGGTGCGTTCTGATCCATCGCTGTCAGCGCCCGTTTCACAAATTCGGCTGGAGTCACTTTGGCTACCTTGCCTTTGTCGTCCTTGACTGGGATGGTCACATCAGAACGAAGGAAATTAGCCACTCCACCTATTTTCTTGATCTGGCCGCGCAAGGCTTCGCTGATGCTCACACTGGCCAGCGCATCATCGACGAGTTCGTTCGAATCTTCGAGGCGTTTGGTGAATTTCTCCTGAAACTCAGGGTCTTGTTCCAGCGCGTAGCGACGACGATATTGCTTCAACTCCGAGACCTGAGCCTCGATCTCCGGAGTCATCGGCTTCGCATCAGCCACCTGCTTTTTGAGCACGTTGAGTTCGGTCTTCAGCGTGGTTTGCTGCTCTTCGCGTTCGGTCAGCAAACGTTCGTAGTTTGCCACCCTCTTGCGGAAGCGTTCCGGGTCTGCCGGCTGTTCGCCGCGAAGCTCGTCCTTGGGTGCGTCCTCTTTGGGAGTCTCGGCGGACACCTCTTTGCGGAGATCCTCGCGGGTGAGCTTGCCCTTGTTCTCAACGGGCGCTGGCTCGTCTTCTTTGGGTTTCGGCGTGTCTTCCGGTTTGGGAGTATCTTCCGGCTTCGGAGTGTCCTCCGGTTTGGGCTCGTCCTCTTTTGGAGTGGTCTGGATTTCCTCAACAGCCGGCGTGTCCTCCGGTTTGAGTTCCGTGACTGGATCTACGGTCGATCCGGTCGCGGCTTTCTCAAGGACGGCGGTGTCAGTTTCTCCTTCGAGAACCGCCTCCATGGTTTTTCGGAAAGATGAGGACGGTTCGAAATCCTGACGGGTTTCTTCGACAGTCGCGCTTGTGTTATCTTCGTGTGGTTGTGCCATTGGTGGAAATCAGCTTCGCCTCATGTTCTCAAGAGGGGGACGATCGGCGGTTTGGAGTTTCTTCGCAGTGTCGATTCGAGACATCGCCTCAATATCCATCAAACCTCCCTCGAAGCCTGACTGTGCACCGAGATCGAACTGCATTTCATGTGGTGCGCCGTTGAGTCGAATATCCGGCTTGTGGTTCTCCCGCATGAACGGAAAGAGCTTGCCTCCCGTTGATGTATTCAGAAACGCAAGCCACGCCTTTCGGTCCTGTTCGTCGAAGTGGATCATGCTGACATGGCGAGGGATTCAGCAGGAGAAACATCCCGTGGAGACGGTCCGGTTGAGGTGACACCTTGGCCACCCATCTGAGCCTGAGCCTCTTCTACCGGGTCGATTCGGTCTGCGAAACCATCATTCGGTGGGGCTCCAGTTTCGATGGTCTTCGACACCTTCGCGATAAACGACTTTTCAGCGTTGATCCGATCCTTCGGCATCGCCTGCTTCGAAACAGCACCGATGTAGTGCGTCCGATAGTGAGCGAGTAGGATGGCTGAAATCTCAAAGTTACCTTCCTCCAGTCGTTGGGTGAGTTGGGGACGAAGCTCCAGCATGTGATACCAATCAAGGTCAATCGGCAGAACATTGATTGCTTTGCCCGTGCCTTCCATCGTCGCGGTCTCCATCTGTTGGAAGCGACGTGCGCCGGCTTCCACCGTGGCGTCATCACCGGGAACGAGAATAGACTCAGCAAAGGCATCTCCGCCGGCTGCGGTGGCCTGAATCTGTTCGAGCACCTTCTGATTGTAGAACGGGTTGCCCGACTTCTGCGCGGCGAAGAGCGCACGTTTACCCAGCGCAACAAGCGTGAAGTCGAAGATCGTTTCGATCTGTGGTTGGTCGATCAGAATCTCCAGTTCCTCATCGTTCATAATCAGTAACAGATCAGTGCGAAGCTTCTTTCCAACCTCATCGGGCGAGTCTTTGCGAAGGAGTCGCTTCACGATGTTCTCGATCAAACACGCGAACTGCCAGAGCCACGTCTGGAAAATCTGTTCCTTCACCTCTTCCTGTTCTTCGGCTTTCGCATTGATTTGCGCGGCCTTAATGTCGGTGGGTTGAAGTGGAATGGGCGGGATATAGCTGCCGATCCTCTCGCGAGCGAGTTGGCCAAGAGCTTCGAAGAGCGCCTGAAATGGTTTCGGATCGGTGGTCACTGCCGCCGTATTTCCGGCGTAGGTGCCGTTGGTCACGACCATCATGGCATCGTCAACATCGAGGCGAACCTCGTCGGGGCTCTTTCCGACGCCAGCTTGGATCTTCAGCTTCGCGGCCTGTTTCAGAGACGACATCCAGTCATTGATTGTTTTCTCAGCCTCGATGGAGAGATCGAAGAGCATCTGTCCGGCTCCCCATGAGCCTTGGATCGTTCCATCGTCAGGATCGAAGAGCATGGGCGAAACGACATCACTCATCTTCGGGAACTGATTGCGCCGCTCGAACATGAACTTGTAGTCGCTTCCAACAGCGTTCGATCCCGATGATCTCGTTGCGCCGAAGTTGTTCAGATCCCGGACAAGGATGATCTGATGTGAGACACTTCCATCGGCATCGGTCGAAAAGACATGGAAGGTCTCAATGAGATTGTATCCATTTTCGTAGGTCCAGCCGATCGAGGACTGACGCACCATTTCCTCGTAAGATCGCAAGTTCGCCGGAGAGGAATCGCGAGGTTTCGGACCGGATGAGTTAATGGCGGCGGCAACTGCTTCCTTGTTCCATGCGTTCATGCCGGCGGCTTCTTGCTCCTTGACCAGTTTGAGCAATTCGTAGGGTTGGTAGTCATACTGGACCATGAACAGAGGCATCTCGTCCTCCAGAATCTCCCAACCCATGGGAGCGAAACCACGGTCCTGACGAACGAAGGTAGGCACCCAGTCGTATTCATCAAACCATACAGAATAGCCGTGTCCGAAGAACCCGACCTCTCTCGCCAGTTGTCGCATGAACCACGGCCACTTTCTCCATGATCGGATGGTTTCCGTTACCTTCCGGCGAAACACCATTGTTTTCTTGAGACCCTGTGGCCAGTTCCCCGGAAGTTTGGCGGCAGTGAGGTAGGTCGCGGTGTTGATGGGTTGCCAGAGTCGCGCCGGCACTTTTCCCGCCTCGATGCGCAAAACACCTGTGCTGATGTTCGGCAACCAGTTGCGGCCAAGGTTATCGAGGACGGACGGATCTCGCGGACGCTGGCCGTTGAGTTGGGCCGTGATAGCGGCCTGATTCTTGATTCCGTTCTTCCAGTCCTCGCGCATTCGCCACGCTACCGAAAGCGCCTGTGAGGGTGAATTGATTGCAAACTTCGTCTCTTCGGTCGGGGTGAGATTGGCAGCGTCGTCGGGTTCGATATGGGGAGGGGTTCCGTAATTATCTCCCGGAGTTGTGTTGAGATTATTGCTCATGGTTTCTCGACCCAACATGGTTTCGGCACTTCAGGCAATTCTTCCTCTTCAATGTATTTGACCGGATCTTTCAGTCGAATAAACAGGTCGACCGGGGTCCAGTTCCATGAACAAAGCCCGTGTATATCGAAGTCCCGATCCTTTGCCATCAACTGAGCGCGCTGATGGGAGAGGTTGAAATATACTCGATACTTCCCCTCATGAACGGGGAATTTCTTATTGATCGGACACTCCTCACACTTTTTCCGACGAAGGTCGATGAAGGGGTGATCGTCGGCGAGTGTCTCCGGATGCTTGCGCCAGTAGCGCATGATCGACTCGGACACGGCAATCGAGTCTTTTGCTCTATCTGGTGGCTGGTTGATCTCGTGTCTTTTTACCAGAAACGGCGCGATCTTAAGGTAGTAGAGCGCGAGATCATCCTGTGGATCTCCTAACTTCAGACCGTTGGCCGCTCGGAACAACTCCATTTTGTCGAGCAGATCTGGCACGTTGTCGGAACGCAGCACGGTGTCTCCCTGTGGGAAACGATGGCCACCCTGAGGTGGCTTGGCGTGCGCTGTGTGGACGATGAGCATCAGTTTTCACCGGGCTTCCCGAATTTCCTGACCTGAGCGTTGCTCGGCATGGCAATATCCGGCTCCGGTTCGAGCAAAGGGCGCGTCTCTTCCACGAACTCAAGAATCGTAAATGAACAGAAGAGCGGATCAGCCTGACACTTTATCTTGAGCTTCAGGATTTCACTCATCTGATCATCCCTTTTTCCTTCGATGGCAACGAAGCTCTCGACTGTTAGTTGTTTGGCCTCTGAGCGTTCCTTTTCCGGAATCCATTTGCGATAGATCGCCATCAGACCCGGTGGTCCGAAGGCACCTTTCTCGGTGATGAAACGAAGTGGTTTTGCCTCAGGCATCTTTCTGGATCTCCTTTTTTCTGGCGGCGAAGCACTCCAGCGCCTTGTCGTAGCCGGGTGGGATGCGGTTGTTCGCCACCCAGCGCCGCACGGTCGTCACGTGCACCTCCATGATTTCCGCGACCTTGGCCTTCCAGTTTTTCGCCTGCGGAAACAGGAATAGCGCTACGATCTCCAACCGCTTGGCGTTCATTCCGGTGGGGGTTTTTTCGGGCATCGTGGATTACTCATGCAAAATGCTCGCATGAAAGACAAACACGAAAAGGAGCAATCTGCTAACTTGCGAGTCTGGACGGGAGTCTGGCCTCTTCGACGTTTTCCAATCGGGGCGTAGCCCACGTCGGCGAAGCGGAATGCGGTCGGTCTGCTGTCTTGAGCACGCCCTTCTGTTTTCCGCCCGGTCCACGATCAATGATCGCATTCTCGTCTACCAGCGCCGGCAGTGGTAGTCCACGGATGCGTGCTCCGAACATCATCATCACGAACGAGTCAGCTTCGTCCGGGGACTGCGGGAAGCGTTTGCAGTAGTTTTCCTTCGACTCGACCTCAATCT
>Ga0307377_10003062_pt1 | contig 19179 bp, 13 predicted proteins | sample TR3MG_FD_202535 | JGI IMG/M metagenome (GOLD analysis project Ga0307377, IMG submission 202535) | Soil microbial communities from Risofladan, Vaasa, Finland - TR-3 | ecosystem: Environmental > Terrestrial > Soil > Coastal area > Acid sulfate soil | place: Finland: Risofladan, Vaasa | collected... | reverse complement strand
CATGAACAAGCTAGGCATTTTCTACGCGTACTGGAGCAGGGACTGGGACGTCGACTTCATCCCCTACCTCGACAAGGCGGCCGCCCTGGGCTTCGACATCCTAGAAGTCAACGCGGGTACGCTTCCGGTCATGAGCCCGGCGCAGCGGGCCGCGCTCAAGGAAGCAGCGGCGGACCGGGGCCTCACCCTCACCTCCTGCGTGGGCCTCGTGCGGAAGTACGACATTTCGAGCGAGGACCAGGCTGCACAGAAAAGCGGGGTGGCCTTCCTCAAGGAGATCGCCGCCGCCGCCGCCGAAACGGAGATCCGTTCGGTGTCGGGCATCCTGTATAGCTGCTGGCCCGCGAGCATCGACAAGCCCGAGGACAAGGGCACCTACACCGAACGCAGCGTCCGCAACATGAAGGAAGCGATCAAGGCCGCCGAGGATAACGGCGTGGTGTTCAACGTCGAGGTCGTCAACCGCTTCGAGCAGTTCATGCTCAACACCTGCGACGAGGCGCTCGAATACCTCGCCCGCGTGGGCAGTCCCAATCTCAAGATCCTTCTCGACACCTACCACATGAACATAGAGGAAGACGACATGTGCGACGCGATCGAGCGGGCGGGAACCAAGCTCGGCCAGCTGCACATCGGCGAGAGCAACCGCAAGCCGCCCAGCCACGGCCACATGCCCTGGCTCGAGATCGGCAGGACCTTGCGCAAAATGCGCTTCGAGGGGCCGGTCGTCATGGAGCCCTTCCTCGTCCCCGGAGGCGAAGTGGGCCGCGACATCAAGATCTGGCGCGACATCATGCCGGGCTGCGACGTCGACGCCGAGGCCAAGCGCGCCCTCGACTTCATGCGCATAGTGCTGAAGTAGCGCCGCCATGCCGAGCTATTTCCTGGGGATCGACAACGGCGGCAGCCTCACCAAGGCCGCGGTCTTCGACGAACGCGGAACGCAGCTGGCAGCGGCCTCGCGAAGGGTCCCCGTCCTCTCGCCCGAGCCGGGCTTCGTCGAGCGCGACATGGACCGGCTCTGGCAGGCGAACTGCGCGGCGATCGCGGAGGCGATCGCCGCTGCAGCGCTCGACCCGGCCGCGATCCGCGGGATCGCCTGCACGGGCCACGGCAAGGGTCTGTACCTCTGGGGCGAGGACGAAAAGCCCGCATACAACGGGATCGTATCGACCGACACGCGAGCCTGGAAATATCCGGAACTCTGGGCCAGGGACGGCACCGCAGCCAAGGTCTACGGCAAGACCTTCCAGAGCATCCTCGCCTGTCAACCGGTCTCGCTGCTGCGCTGGCTAAAGGAATACGAGCCTCGGGTCCTCGAAAGGACGAAGTGGGTCTTCGAGGTCAAGGACTACATCCGCTTCAGGCTCACCGGCGAGGCCTACGCGGAGATCACCGACTATTCCGGCTCCTCGCTCATGAACCTCCGCGAGGGCCGTTTCGACCGCGAGCTGCTCGAGGACTTCGGCCTGGCCGAGGTCTTCGACCTGCTGCCGCCCCTGCGCGGCTCGACCGAGATCTGCGGCCGGGTGAGTCCGGAGGCGGCGGCCGCCACGGGCCTCGCCGCGGGGACTCCGGTGGCGGGCGGCATGTTCGACATCGACGCCTGCGCGGCGGCGACCGGCGTCCTGGACGACGCGAATCTCTGCGTCGTGGCCGGGACCTGGAGCATCAACGAGCGCGTCGCCGCCGAGCCCGTCACCGACGGCAGCGTCATGATGAACTCGCTCTTCTGCCTTCCGGGCCTCTACCTGCTCGAGGAGTCGAGCCCCACCTCGGCCGCGAACTACGACTGGTTCCTGGACCTCTTCCTCGAATCGGAGAAGCGGGTGGCCGCCGAACGCGGCATCGGCCTGTACGAGCTCGCGGAAGAGATGGTCCGGAGCGTCGGCCCCGACGAGCAGTGGATCGTCTTCCTCCCCTACATCTTCGGCTCGAACTACGACCCCAGGGCCAGGGCCTCGTTCGTGGGGCTGGAAGCCACCCACACGAGGCCGCAGCTACTGCGTTCAGTCATGGAGGGGATCGTTTTCTGCCATCTGGTGCACATCGAGAAGCTGCTCGCCTCGGGCACCCGGCCCGAGGCCATCCGCCTCGCGGGCGGGGCGGCGAAATCCAGGACCTGGGTGCAGATCTTCGCCGACGTGATCGGCCTTCCGGTGGAGACGTTCGACGCCCAGGAGCTCGGCGCCCTGGGCTGCGCCATGGCCGCGGCCGTGGCGAGCGGGGTCTACGCCGACCTGCGCGAAGCCTCAGGCCGCATGACCCGCAGCGTCTTCCGCGCCGAGCCCGATGCGGCGCGAGCCGCGGTCTACGCGAAGAAGTTCGAGCTGTACAGGAAGGTGTCGGCAGCGCTGGAAGGAGTCTGGGTAGATTTCTCGGCCCGATGACGAGGGCGGCGGCAGGGTTCGGCCGAGCCGGCCGAAACGCGGGGCCTTGAAGCCCGCGGAGCCGAGTTCTATACTCCCGTGGGACACGCGCACGGCCGCTCGCGCTCCTCGAGACACTCGCGAACCTCGGCTGCCGGAAGCTCCGCCGCCGCGATCCGCGGGCGTTCAAGCGATATCGCACAACGCGAGCGGCTCGGGGGCACCTCCGTAGGCTCGGCACGAAAGGCTGGACGATGACGCATCTCGATTCCGCCGCCTCGGCACCCCTCCTGCAGATCCGGAAAGCCACCGTGGTCAGGACCGGCCACCGAGTCCTGGAAGGCTTGAGCCTCAGCGTCGAAAACGGCCAGCACAGCGCCATACTCGGCCCCAACGGCGCCGGAAAATCCTCGCTCATCAGGCTCATCGCCCACCTTGACTATCCGCTGGACGAGGGCCGAGGAGAGCCGCCCGTTTCGATCATGGGAGAGGAACTCTGGAACGTCTTCGAACTGCGATCGCGACTGGGCATCGTCTCCGGGGAGCTGGAGAACGAGATCCTCGACGGAACCTTGAACCGGCGCACTCGGGGCATCGATGCCGTGCTCTCGGGTTTCTTCGCCTCCTTCGGCATCTTCCGGCACCACGAGATCACGCCCGGGATGAGGGAGCGGGCGGGGCGTTCCCTCGAGCGCCTGGAGGCCGGACATCTGGCCGAGCGCTTCATCGAGACTATGTCCCTGGGCGAGCTGCGGCGCGTCATGATAGCCCGCGCCCTCGTGCCCGATCCGCCCGCCCTCCTCCTCGACGAGCCCACCACGGGGCTGGACCTCGCGGCGCGGCACCGCTTTCTCGACACGCTCCGCGCCCTGGCCCGCGACGGGAAGACCATCATCCTCGTCACCCACCATATCGAGGAGATCTTTCCCGAGATCGAGCGGGTCGTGCTCCTGAGCCGCGGCCGCATCGCCTTCGACGGCGACAAACGAGAGGCCTTGAGCCCCGGGCGGCTTTCGGCCCTGTACGAGCTGCCGGTGACGGTGCAGGAGCAGAAGGGCTACTACCGCGCCGCGATAGACTGAGCGGCAGTCCGCTTCCGGCACGCAACTTGCGGCGACGGTCCCGGAGCGCTATGGTCTACTGAGATGACCTTCAACCTTGCCGGCGCCGGTTCGCGCCGCCGCCGCGCCGCCGCGATAGGCGCGGCGACGGCCCTCTTCCTCTCGGCGGCCTTGTCGTCGTGCTCGTTCTACTTCACCAACCTCTTTTCCGAGGCCATCGCGGTCACCGATCGGGTCAAGGAATCGCAGTCGATGGCCATCCCGCACGGGCAGCCAGCAGTGGCCTCGCCCTTCACCTTCCTCGTCGTGGGCGATCCGCACTTCGGGGCCTCCTTCGCGGCGAGCACGAGCGTTCTCGACAATTTCGCCGCGCTGGCCGCGTCGACCGACCCCGTGAGCAGCAATCCCTACGCCTTCGTCGTCTTCGCGGGCGACGACGCGAACGACGGCGCCGAATCGGAGTATCAGGCCTTCTTAGGCTGGGCGAACACGCTCAAGGATTCGGGCGGCGCATCCATGAAGTGGTACTCCGCCGTCGGCAACCACGACCTCTACAACGGCGGCTGGACCTATTTCAAGAATTCCGTCGGGCCCTCGTTCTACAGGCTCACGGCCGGAGCCTTCTCGATCTACTTCGTGGACTCCGGCCAGGGAACCTTGGGCAACTACCAGATCGACGCGCTGCGGAGCGCCTTCGCCGCCGACCCGAACCCGAAGATCGTCGTGAGCCACTATCCGATCTACGGCGGAGCCAGCGAGCTGTACTACTTCCGCCTCGCCAATCCGCGGGAGGTGGCCGAGCTCCTCGACCTCTTCGGGCAGTACGACGTCAAGCTCATCCTCGCGGGCCACTACCACTACTACGTCCACGAGAACGTCGGCGGCGCCTTCGACGAGTACCTCGTCGACAGTCTCACGGTCTCGGACGGCGGCAGCCATCACTGCCTCGCGGTCACGCTGAACGGCGCGTCGGCGAGCGTGGCGCGTCCCAGCTTCTGAGCCGCCCCGTCGTCGCGCCGCCATCAGCGCGCCACAGCCGCAGGGCGGCCTTCGCCGATACGGACGGCCCTAGTCGACCGCAGCTCCGCTCGTCGCCGCCATCTCCTCCGGCGGCTTGATCCCGCGGAAGAAGAAATAGAAGGACGTGGCGTTGAGGCCCTGCAGGACGGCGCCGATCTCGAAGGGCAGGGCCATGGCCACATGCTCGAAGAGGTAGCCCGCGAAGGTGGGGGCCAAGGCCGAGTTGACCTGCGAGGGCAGGTTCGACAGGGCGCCCACCCGGCCGCGCTCCTCGTCGGGGATCACGCCCATGACGAAAGATTGCCGCAGGGGCAGGCCCAGACGCTGCACCATCATGCGCAGGAGGTAGATCCCGCCCGCGAGCCAGAAGCTAGGGGCGAGCACCATGGGAATGATCAGCGCGGCCTGGAGGACGCGGGTCATGACGATCGCCCGCACGAGGCCCAGGCGCGAGGCGACCCGGGAGGACACGAGATTCGAGAGGAGCGAGGCGAGATTGATGGTCGAGTACAGGGCGCCGATCTGCAACGGCCCGACCCCGAAGCGGCGGTAGAACCAGTAGGTCAGGAGCGGGCCGAAGAAGCCCACGGCCAGACCGTTGATGCCGTTGGTCACCCAGAGCCTCATGAGCATCCGCGCGGAGAAGGACGAAAGCCTGACGCGCTTATTCCTCTTCGAAGGCTCGTCATGCGGCCCCTGGGCCCGAGCGCTCCGATCCGGGCGCTCGCCGCGGCGGGGCTCCTTCAAGGGGATCGCCAGCAGGGCGGAGACGAGGGCGAAGACCGCGCCGATGAGGAACTCGAGGTGATACTCCGCGGGAGCGCGGCCCGAGACGAGCAGGACCGCGAGGGCGATCATGGGGCCGCCGCCCGCGAGCGCGCCGAGGCTCGAGGCGAAGCCCATGCGTCCGAAGAGGGCGTTGCGGTCGCGGGAAGACACCTTCCGGGCGAGAAAGGCCTGCTCGGCGGGCTGGTAGGGACCGATCATGCCGGCCCCGGCTCCGGCGCCCCTGCCCAGGGTTCCCAGGGAGGCGAAGACGAAGAGCGGCAGCGCCTCGCGGAAATAGAGGAAGCTCAGGCAGGCCAGCGAGGTCAAGAGCGGCGTCGCCACGAGGAAGGGCTTGCGGCCCACGCGGTCCGAGGCCCAGCCGATGAGGGTCGTGAGGAGGGCGGAGGCGACGGCCGACATAGTATAGAGGAGCCCCAGCGACAATCCGCGATAGCCCAGCACGGCGAAGTAGATCGGCACCACGATGCCGGCCAGGGCCCGCGTGGAGCTCATGAAGAAGCGGGCCGAGAACACCAGGAAGATGTCGCGCGTCATCCAGTCCGGGTAGATCATCCGCAGGAGACGGCGCCGGGAAAGAGCGGTGACTGACGGGGAGGTTTCGATTTCAGGTTGCTTCAACTCGTTTACCAGCAGGATGCCACAGTAGCAGTTCCGGCCACGTTATGCCAGGGCTCATCCGTTCATCGTCGGCGCGGCGCGCCTGCCTCGCGCCAGCGAGGCGAAGACGCCGGCGACGCAGAGCGCGGCGAAGACGGCGAAACCTACGTGCATGCTCTTGAGGAAGAGCGGGTAGGACGAGCTCGTCATCGCGGCGCGGCCGACATACAGGCTCACGACCAGCATGGCGATGCCCATGCTGAGCATCTGCCCCACCAGGCGCATCGTGCCGAGCGTGGCCGAGGCGACCCCGTAGAAGCGCCGGTCGACCGAGCCCATCACCGCGTTCGTGTTGGGCGAGGAGAAAAAGGCGTAGCCGATGCCGACCGCCACGAGCTCGAGGACGACGAGAGCCAGGGGAGTCCCCTCGCCCGCCGTCGCGAGGAAAGCGAGCATGAGCGCCATCACCGCCATGCCGACCGAGGCGAGGAAGCGGGGCTCGCGGCGGTCGGAAAGCCGCCCCGCGAGCGGGGAAAAGAGCACCATGAGCAGCGGCTGGGCCATCAGGAGGAGTCCCGCCGCCTCGACGCTCAGGCCCTGGACGTACTGCAGGTAGAGACTCAGGAAGAACGTGATCGCGAAGGTCGCGCTGTAGTTTATGAGGGCGGCGAGGTTCGACATGGCGAAGACGCGGCTTTCCCTGAAGAGCGAAAGCGAGATCAGGGGATAGGCGGCCCTGCTCTCCCGCAGCAGGAAGAGGGCGAAGAGGACGGCGCTCGCGGCCACGAAAGCGAAGCCCGCCGGCTCGGGCAGGGCGGACAGTCCGTACACGAGCAGGGCGAGCGTGGCGGCGGACAGAAGACTTCCGGCCAGATCGAAGCGCTGGCCCTCCTCGCCCTTCCACTCGCCCTTGAGGAGCGCCAGCGTAACCACGATGGCGGCGAGGCCAACGGGCAGGTTGAACAGATAGACGGCGCGCCAGCCGAAGCTGTGCGTGAGGAGCCCTCCCAAGAGAGGCCCGAGCGAGAGGCCCGCGTAGGTGAAGGACACGTTGATGCCGAGCACGCGGCCGCGTTCGGCCGGGGGATAGACCGAGGTGAGGATGGCCACCCCGGTGCCGAAGATCATGGCCGCGGCGGCGCCGATGAGAGCCACCGCGACGACGAGGGCGGCGCCGCTCGGGGCCAGGGCGGCCAGCGCGGAAAACACCGTGTACGAGACGAGCCCCGCCACGAAGACCCGCCTCCGGCCGATCATGTCGCCTAACTTTCCGAAGGGCAGCAGGAAGGCCGCCGCGGTCACCAGGAACGCGGTGTTCACCCAGCCGAGCGCGACCGCGTCGAGCCTGAAGTCCGCGCCTATGGCGGGCAGCGCGATGCTCACCGCCGACGACAGATAGGGCGTCATGAAGGAGGAGACGCAGGACACGGCCAGCGCCGCCCTGCGGTTGGCCGCGGTCATGGCCGCCCCCGAAAGATTGTCCATGGAGCCAGCTTACACTCGCGGAATGCCGCGGGCAAGAGAATCCTGCCCGCGCGCCGGCCTTTTCGGAGCGATAGGCTGCCGGGCGCCCCGCCGGGCTCTTGGCGCGGCGGCGCTCCTCCCCTCCCGCCCGCGGCCTCCCGCCCGGCCCGCGACTTGCCGTCCGGGGCGTCGCCTGCCGCCCGGCCCGCGACTTGCCCCTCGGGGGTTCAGCCTGTACAATCATAGCGGGTCATTCGGATTGCTCCGCGCCGCGGCACGCGAACCGGCGCCTCGGAGAGTTGCCATGGTTTCGATCTATACCGTCGGCGAAATGTGCAAGAAATGCTACTCCTGCGTGCGGGTCTGCCCCACCAAGGCCATCGAGGTGCACGGCGGACAGGCCAACATCATCGAGGAGAAGTGCATTTCCTGCGGGCATTGCGTGCCCCGCTGCTCGCAGGGAGCCAAGCGCGTGCGCTCCTCGGTCGCCCAGGCGCAGACCCTCCTCGCGGGCGCAGCTTCCCGGCCGGTGCGCGTCATGCTGGCGCCCTCCTTCCCGGCGGCCTTCCTCGACGCCGCGCCGGAGCGGGTGGTGGGGGCCCTGGCCCAGTGCGGCTTCGCGGCCGTCCACGAGGTGGCCTTCGGCGCCGACCTCGTGTCCTACGCCTACCACGAGCTGTACGCCTCGGGACGCGGAGACGGACAGTTCCTCATCAGTTCGCCCTGCCCCGCGGTCGTCTCTTTCGTCGAGAAGATGCACCCCGAGCTCGTCCCCCATCTCGCGCCCGTCAAGTCGCCCATGGAGGCCATGGCCATGGTCATCCGCGAGCGTCTCGACCCCGCGGCGGCCATCGTCTTCGTCGGCCCCTGCGTGGCCAAGAAGGACGAGGCCGGGCGCTCGGACCTCGTGGACGCGGTGCTCACCTACGCCGAGCTGGTCGAGCTCTTCGAGGCGCTCGGCATCGACTATCGGCGAAGCCCGCCGCGCGAGTTCGATCCCCCGCTCGCCAATCTCGGCAAGATCTACCCGGTGACGGGGGGGCTCCTCAAGGCGGCCTCGATCGACGCCGACATCCTCGAAAGCCGGGTGAGCGTGGTCGAGGGCAGCTCGCGCGTCTCGGACATCCTCGAGGTGCTGAGCGCCCGGGTCGAGCGCGGCGACGAGGGCGGCAGCGCGATGTTCGACCTGCTGTTCTGCGAAGGCTGCATAGCCGGGCCGATCATGCCCAACGAGCTGACCTTCTACGAGCGCAAGAAGTACATCGTCGATTACATGAAGCGGCGCCCCCTCGTGGACGACATAGGGCTCTGGGCCGAGACGCACGGAGAGTACCTGGATCTGGACTTCGGGAAGAGCTTCAGGGCGGCCGCGGCCCTCGAGCCGGTCGTGCCGCCGCAGGAGATCACGAGGATCCTCGCCCTCACCGGCAAGCTCAAGAGCGAGGACGAGCTGAACTGCCGCGCCTGCGGCTACGAGTCCTGCAGGGACAAGGCCGTGGCCGTCTATCGCGGCATAGCCGAGGTCGAGATGTGCCTGCCCTACCTCATCTCCAAGCTCGAGGTCGCCATCCGCGATCTCACCGACAACCAGCAAAAGCTCATCCAGGCCGAGAAGCTCGCCTCGATGGGACAGATGGCCGCGGGCATAGCCCACGAGATCAACAATCCCCTGGGAGTCGTGCTCATGTACGCCCACCTCCTGAAGGACGAGATCGACGGCGGCGAGGAAAGCGGCGCCGACGTCGAGCGCATCATCCGCGAGGCCGAGCGGGCGCGGCAGATCGTCAAGGGCATCCTCAATTTCGCGCGCAAGGAACATATCAGGCGCGAGAGCGCCGACGTCAACGCCCTGCTCGGGCAGTCGGTCGAGGCCTTCCGCGCTCGTTCGCCGGCCGTCCGATTCGAGCTCGAGCTCGACAGGAAGCTCCAGCCTCACGAGGTCGACGCCGACCAGATGCGGCAGGTCTTCGACAACATCATCGCCAATGCGGTGGAGGCCGGCTCGGGCTCGGGTTCGGTCCGGGTTCGCAGCGAAGAGGAATCGGGCGGCTTCCGCGTGCTCATCTCGGACTCGGGCCCGGGCATTCCCGAAGAGGCGCTGCCCAGGCTCTTCACGCCCTTCTTCACCACCAAGCCCCCCGGCAAGGGCACCGGGCTGGGACTCGCGGTGTGCTACGGCATCGTCAAGATGCACGGCGGCTCCATCCAGGCGGGAAACGCGGCCGAAGGCGGGGCCTTCTTCGAGATCCGCATCCGCGATCCCGGGACCGAGTCCTCCGAGGAGCCGCTCATCCAGGCCCCGGCGGCCGCGGCGAGCATCTGAGCGGCGGGGAAACGGCACTCACCGTGGACGAAGAACCCGCGCCCGAGACCGCCGAGCTCCTGTCCATTCTCGTCGCGGACGACGAGGAGGGCATGCGCGAAGGCATGAAGCGAATCCTCGAAAAGCGCGGGCACCGCGTCGAGCTGGCCGAGAACGGCGCGCGCGCCATCGAGAAGCTCGACTCCGGCTCCTACGACCTCGTCCTGGTGGACCTGCGCATGCCCGAGGTGGACGGCTTCGCCGTCACCGACTACGTGGTGCGGAAGAAAGGCGGCCGGACCGTCGTCGTCATCGTCTCGGCGCTCGCGACGGTCGAGGCGGCGGTCGAGACGACACGGAAGGGCGCCTTCGACTTCCTGGTCAAGCCCTTCGCTCCCGACGACCTCCTGCGGGTGGTGGAGCGGGCGGCCGGCCAGGCGCGGCTGCTGCGCGAGCGCGACAAGTACCTCGTCGAGCTCGACGGCGAGCGCAGCCTCTCGCGGCTGCTCATCAACTCGCTGCGCGAGGGCGTCATCGTCTTCAACCTGCGCGGCGAGACCGTGCTCCTGAATCCGCGCGCGGAGCTGCTCCTCGGCATGCGCTACCGGAGCGGCGGCAGCTGCTCGGACTTCCCCTTCGAGCCGGGCTGCGCCGACTCCGTGCGATCGGTCCTCGCGGGCGAGACCGGCGAGCGCTCCCTGACGGAGGAAGTCGGGGGCCGGCACCTGCAGATCCGGGTGACGCCCTACCTGCGCGGCGCCGAGATCGGCGGGGCCATCGTGCTCCTCCACGACATCACCGAGGAATGGGAGACGGAACGGGACAAGGACCGCTTCGTCTCGATGGTGGCCCACGAGCTGCGCGGCCCGCTGGCGGCCATCGTGAGCTACCTCGACATAGTCCTCGAAGGCGGCGACGACGGAGACCGGGAGCGGGAAAGGGAGATCCTGCGCCGCTCGAAGCTGCGCGGCGAGGCTCTCCTCGAACTCATCGACGACCTGCAATACCTCAACAAAAGCAAGGCGGGCAAGACCGAGAAGACGATCGAGACCCTCGACCTGGCCGAGGTCCTGCGCGAAGAGGCGGCCTTCGTCGCCGGTCAGGCCGAGCACGCGGCCGTGAAGCTGAGCGTACAGGCCGCGAAGGGCGTCTTCACGTTCGCGGCCGACCGCTCCGACCTCGACCGGATCTTCCTCAACCTCATGTTCAACGGCATAAAGTACAACGTGCCCGACGGACGGCTCGATATCGCCCTGCGCGAAAGCGAGGACGGGCGCTGGCTCGAGATCGCCTTCGCCGACACGGGCATCGGCATGGACGAGGAAGAGATGAAGAGCCTCTTCCAGGACTTCTATCGCATCAAGAACGAACGGACCAGGGCCATTCCCGGCACCGGCCTGGGCCTGGCCACCGCCAAGCGCGCGCTGGCCGAGTACAATGGCCGGATCGAGGTCTCTTCGGCTCCCGGGAAAGGCTCGACCTTCACCGTGATCCTGCCGCGTTAGTCGAATCCCGATCCGCCGTTCCGCCCTCGGCCCGTCCGCCGATCCGGGACATGCTCGAACGGCAGGCAGCCCGACTATATCGAATTACGTATATATACCGATCCGATAAAAACCGCATCATTTCCTTGCGTCCGCCGCGATGCTGGTGTACCATGACAGTGAAAGTCTCAGCGCGGCCCACGGTGGTACCGCGGGCGGCGAACAGCTTCCCTGTGGGGGTCGAGACATGGACACTTCCATCCGAAAGAGCGCGGCGCGCGCCTGCGCCCACTTCCATAACGATCGCACGCGCCTCATGGACATCGTCAAAGAGTTCCACGACGAAGTCGGCTACCTGGGCGACGACGCCATCGACGCGGTGGCCGAGGCGCTTTCCGTGCACCGGGTCGAGGTGGAGAGCATGCTCAGCTTCTACTCGTTCTTCTCGAGGAGCGCGAAGGGAAAGGTCGTCATACGCCTCTGCGACGACGTCATCGACCGCATGAACGGCGTCGACGCGGTCGCCGACGCCTTCCGCCGCGAGCTCGGGATCGAGTTCGGGCAGACCACGGAAGACGGCGCGATCAGTCTCGAGTACACGCCCTGCATCGGCATGAGCGACCAGGCTCCGGCCGCGCTGGTGAACGACGAGGTGGTCACCTACCTCTCCTCGGACCGCGTGCGCGAGATCGTCGCCACCCTGCGCCAGACGGGCAATCCCCGGAAACTCGTGCACCGTCTCGGCGACGGCAACAACGCCCACGACCTCGTGCGCTCGATGGTGCACAACAACGTGCGCCGGAAGGGCGAGGTGGTGTTCGCGGAGTACGCCCCGAACGCGGGCCTCGCGAAGGCCTTGTCGATGTCCCCCGTGGAGGTCATCAACGAGGTCAAGACCGCGCGGCTCCGGGGCCGGGGCGGGGCGGGCTTTCCCGCGGGCATGAAGTGGGAGTTCACCCGCGCCGCCGAGGGCGAGCGCAAGTTCGTCGTGTGCAACTCCGACGAGGGCGAGCCGGGCACCTTCAAGGACCGCGTGCTCCTCACCGAGATGCCCGACAGGATCTTCGAGGGCATGACCATTGCCGGCTACGCCATCGGCGCGAGCGAGGGGCTGCTCTATCTCCGCGGCGAGTACGCCTACCTCCATCGGCTCCTGGCCGACGGCATCGAGAAAAGGCGCAAGGCCGGCCTCCTCGGAGCGCGGGTGCTCGGCAAGGACTTCTCCTTCGACATCCGCATCGCGATGGGGGCGGGCGCCTACATCTGCGGCGAGGAGACCGCGCTCATCAGCTCGCTCGAAGGCCTCTCGGGCCTGCCCAAGACCCGCCCGCCCTTCCCGGCCAACAAGGGCTACCTCGGCTGTCCCACGGTGGTCAACAACGTCGAGACGCTCTGCGTCGTGCCCAACATACTCGACCGCGGCGCGGCCTGGTTCGCCGGCATAGGCGCCAAGAACAGCTCGGGCACCAAGCTCCTGAGCGTCGCGGGCGATTGCGCCCGTCCCGGCATCTACGAGTATCCCTTCGGCGTGAAAATCTCCGAGATCCTGGCCGACGCCGGAGCGGAGGACACGCGCGCGGTCCAGGTCGGAGGCGCCTCCGGACAGATGATCAACGCCTCGGATTTCGGGCGCACGATCTCCTACGAGGACCTCGCCACCGGCGGCTCGCTCATGATCTTCGACTCGAGCCGCGACCTTCTCTCGATCGTGAAGACCTTCATGGAGTTCTTCGTCGAGGAGAACTGCGGCTACTGCACGCCCTGCAGGGTGGGCAACCGCATTCTCCTCGACCTGCTGGAGCGGATCATGCAGGGCAGGGGAGAGGAGGAGGATCTCGGCCGGCTCCAGCGGCTCGGGGCCTCGGTCAGGCTCGCGAGCCGCTGCGGGCTCGGCCAGACCTCGCCCAATCCCATCCTGAGCTCGCTCGAGAAATTCCGCCCGGTCTACGAGCGGCTTCTCAAGAAGGATCCGGGCGCGCTCAAGGCCTCCTTCGATCTGGCCGCGGCGGTCGCGGACTCCGAATCGCTCGCCGGCCGCCGCTCGACGGTTCTGTCCTGAGCGACACGGGAAAGAGGGAAGACATGGCAGACAAGCAGACCTTCACGCTGGACGGCCGCGAGATCGAGACCGCGGCGGGCCGGTCGATCATGGAAGCGGCCGACGAGGCGGGGATCTACATCCCGCGGCTGTGCACGATGAAGGGCCAGAAGACCTTGGGCAGCTGCCGGGTCTGCACCGTCCTCGTGAACGGCAGGCCGCAGGCTTCCTGCACTCAGCCGGCCACGCCGGGCATCGTCGTGGAAAGCGACACCGAGGCCCTGAACGAGGCCAGGCGCGGCATCGTCGAGATGCTCTTCGTCGACGGCAACCACTTCTGCATGTTCTGCGAGAAGAGCGGCGACTGCGAGCTGCAGGCCCTGGCCTATCGCCTGGGCATCGCCGCGCCGCAGCTGCCCTACCGCTACCCCGCGGGCGACGTCGACGCCACCCACCCCGATATCCTGGTCGACCGGAACCGCTGCATACTCTGCGGCCGCTGCGTGACCGCCTCGGTCGCCGCCGACGGCAAGCACGTCTTCGACTTCATCGGCCGCGGATCGGACAGGCGGATCGGGGTGGACTCGCGGGGCCGTCTCGCGGACACGGACCTCACGTCAGCGGACCGCGCCGTGGAGGTCTGTCCGGTCGGCGCGATCCTCAGGAAGCGCACGGCCTTCGCCACGCCCGTGGGCAGGCGGGCCTACGACGCCGGGCCGATCGGCAGCGACATAGAGCGGAAGGAGGCCCGGCGATGAGCAAGCCCAAGGTGGCCACGGCCTCGCTGGCCGGATGCTTCGGCTGTCACATGTCGCTGCTCGACATCGACGAGCGCATCCTCCAGCTCATCGATCTCGTGGACTTCGACAAGTCTCCCATCGACGACTTCAAGGAATTCACCGGCCGCTGCGCGATCGGCATCATCGAGGGCGGCTGCTCGACCGACGAGAACGTCCGCGTGCTCAGGAGCTTCCGCGAGCACTGCGATGTGCTCATAGCCACCGGCGACTGCGCGACCATGGGCGGCCTGCCCGCCCTGCGCAATCTGGTGCCGCTGCGCGAATGCCTCGAGGAGGCCTACCTGAACGGCCCCACGGTCTACAACCCCGAGCGCAGGATACCCTCGGACCCGGAGATTCCGCTCATGCTGGACAGGGTCTATCCCTGCCACGAGGTCGTCAGGATCGACTACTTCCTTCCGGGCTGCCCTCCCCAGGCCGATACGCTCTGGGAGGCCCTCACGGCCCTGCTGGGCGGCAAGGCGGTCAATCTGCCCTACCCGCTGCTCAAGTACGACTGAAGACCGAAAGAGGCACGCCATGGCTGAGAACAAGACTGGATTGCGGCGCGTGGTCATCGAGCCGGTGACGCGCATCGAGGGTCACGGGAAGGTCTCGCTCCTCCTCGACGAGAAGGACCAGATCGCGCAGGCGCGCTTCCACGTGGTGGAGTTCCGCGGTTTCGAGCGCTTCGTCCGGGGCCGACCCTACTGGGAGGCGCCGGTCCTGGTGCAGCGCCTCTGCGGGATCTGCCCCGTGAGCCACCACCTGGCGGCGGCCAAGGCCATGGACCGCATCATCGGCGCCGACAAGCTGACCCCCACGGCCGAGAAGATGCGCCGGCTCATGCACTACGGCCAGTTCTTCCAGTCGCACTCGCTGCACTTCTTCCACCTCGTCTCGCCCGACCTGCTGTTCGGCTTCGACGCCGATCCCGCGCTGCGCAACATCGTGGGCGTGGCGCGCAAGCACCCCGACCTGGCCGTGCAGGGCGTCATGATGCGCAAGTACGGGCAGGAGGTGATCAAGGCCACGGCCGGCAAGAAGATACACGGCACCGGGGCCGTGCCCGGCGGCATCAACAAGAACCTCTCGATCGAGGAGCGAGACGAGCTTCTCACGGACATCGACAAGATGGTGGACTGGGCCAAGGGCGCCGTGGCCATTGCCCGGGACTACACCGTCAAGAACCTGGAGCGCCTCGCGGCCTTCGCCTCCTTCCCCTCCAACCACCTCTCGATCGTGCGCGGCGACGGAGCCCTCGAGATCTACGACGGCGAGTTGCGCGCCGTGGACGCCCGGGGCGGGAGCATCTTCGACCACATCGACTGCCAGAAGTTCCCCGAGTACCTCGCCGAGGAGGTGCGCGACTGGTCCTACATGAAGTTCCCCTTCATCAAATCCCTGGGGCCCGAGGAGGGCTGGTACCGCGTGGGCCCGCTCGCGCGCATCAACACCTGCGGCTTCATCGACACCCCCGAGGCCGAGGCCGCCAGGCGGGAGTTCTTCGCCGCGTTGGGCGGAACCGACGGCGCGGCTCCCTGCAACGTCACCATGGCCTACCACTGGGCGCGCATGATAGAGACCCTGTACGCCGCCGAGAAGATCCGCGAGCTCCTGCACGACAGCGACCTCCAGGGGAAGGACCTCATGACGAGCGGGACCCGCCGCCGCGTCGGCATCGGCGTCATCGAGGCCCCGCGCGGCACCCTCTTCCATTACTACGAGGTGGACGAGCACGACCAGATCGCGGCGGCCAATCTCATCGTGTCGACGACGAGCAACAACGAGCCGATCAACCGCTCCGTAGCCTCGGTGGCGCGGAGCGATCTCTCGGGCAAGAAGATCACCGAGGCGCTCCTCAATCATGTCGAGGTCGCCATCCGGGCCTACGATCCCTGCCTCTCCTGCGCGACCCACGCCATGGGCGAGATGCCCCTGGCGGTGGAGCTGCTCGACGGGCTCGGGCAGGTCGTCGACAGGAAAACGAAAGAGTGAGGGCGCAACGGCCAGCCGGCTGCCTGGTCCTCTGCTTCGGGAATCCGGCGCGCGAAGACGACGGCCTCGGCCCGGCCGTGGCGGACTATCTGGAGAAGCTTGAGCTCGAGGCCGTCGCGGTGGAATCGGACTACCAGCTGCGCGTCGAGGACGCCCTGGCCGTGGCCGAGTCAGCCCTGGTCGTCTTCGTCGACGCCGCGGCGGCCGGCGAGGAGCCCTTCGCCTTCTCCCGCCTGGAGCCGCGCCCGGGACTGGACTACACGACGCACAGTCTCGGGCCCGCTCAGCTGCTCGGACTCGCCGAGGAGGTCTTCGGCCGCAGCCCCGAGTCCTACCTGCTGGCTATTCGCGGCTACTCCTTCGACCTGTTCGAGGAAGGCCTCACCGAGCGGGCACAGGTCAATCTCGAGGCCGCCTCGGGGTTTCTCGCGGACTTTCTGCGCCGGGCCGCGAAAGCCGGGGCGGAGGGCCAGGGCCGGTCCCAGCGGCTCGGCCGGTCCCGGCGGCCCAGTCGGGAGGCGGCGGAGCTCGGCCGGGAAGCGGCGGGGCTCGGCGGCGAAAATGCGGAAGGAGGAGTGGGATGAAAGACGGCAAATTCGTCGTGCTGACGATCGACGACGATGAGGATGTGCTGCGCGCCCTGCGCATCGTGCTCGAACGCGGCGGCTATCGGGTCGTCGAGGCGCGCTCGGCCGAACTGGGCCTGCGGGAGTTCAAGAAGGCCAAGCCCGACTTCATCCTCGTCGATCTCATGATGGAGTCCATCGACGCCGGCAGGAATCTCGTCAAGGAGCTGAAGTTCGCCGGCAACGATGCGCCCGTGTACATGCTCTCCTCGGTCGGCGACGAGCTGGCCTCCAACATCGACGCCGCCGAACTCGGGCTCCAGGGAGTGTTCCAGAAGCCGGTCAAGGCCGAGGTCCTGTTGAAGACGCTCGGGCAGAAGCTCAAGGCCTGATCCGCTGGACCGGCATCGCAGGATGGCCGCGCGGTCGGGAGGCGGCTCAGGCGGCACGAAGGGGCTGGCGGTGAGCGAAGGCATCGAGGTCGGGCGGCTGCGCATCGTGTTCAGGGGCGTCGTGCAGGGCGTGGGCTTTCGTCCGGCCCTGTACCGGAGCGCCGTCGAATGCGGCCTCTCGGGCTTCGTGCAGAACCGGCGCTCGGAGGTCGCGGCCGAGCTCGAGGGGCCGCGGCAGGCCCTCGAGCGATTCCACAGCGTCTTCGAGGCGCGGCTTCCCGCTCCCGCGCGGATAGACTTCAGGAGCGTCGACGAGCTCGAGCCCACGGGCGAGCGCGGCTTCCGCATCGTGGAGAGCGCCGACTCGATCTACATCCTGCCGCCCATACCGCCAGACCTCGCGCTCTGCGATTCCTGCAGGCGCGAGCTCCTCGACCCGGGCAACCGGCGCTACCTCTATCCCTTCATCACCTGCACCGAATGCGGGCCGCGCTATTCGATCGTGGAGGACACGCCCTTCGACCGCGAGCGCGGCTCCATGGCCGACTTCGCGCAATGCGGGCTCTGCCGAACCGAGTACGCGAATCCCTCCGACCGGCGCTTCCATTCGCAGACCAACTCCTGCCCCGACTGCGGCCCCGCCCTGCACCTCGCGGCGAGCGGCGGCGAGGAACTGCCCGGCGATCCTCTCGTCGAGGCCGTACGGGCGCTGGCGCGGGGCGAGGTGCTGGCGCTCCAGGGCTTAGGCGGCTTCCACCTCGCGGCCGACCCGCGCTTTCCCGGCGCGGTCGAGCGCCTGCGCCGCGAAAAGGAGCGCGGGACCAAGCCCTTCGCGCTCATGGTGCGGGACGAGGATGAGGCGCGGCGCCTGTGCAGCCTGTCCTCCGAGGCGCTGGCCCTGCTGAAGTCCGCGGCCAGTCCCATCGTCGTGCTGCCGGCCCGGGAGACGCGGCCCGAGCACCTCGCCGCCGTCTCCGACCTCGACACCCTCGGCATCATGCTGCCCTACACGCCGCTGCACTACCTGCTCTTCTTCCATCCCGAGGCCGAGATCGGCTATCGCCACCTCGTGATGACGAGCGGCAACCTCGGCAACGAGCCCATCATCGCCGACCCCGGGGAGGCGCGCACGAAGCTGGCCGGCACGGCCGATCTCTTTCTCTACCACGACCGGAGGATTCTGCAGCGGGTCGACGATTCCGTTCTGCGCTGGGCCGGAACGGGCCGGGGCGAGACCGATGGAGAAGTCGGACCGCCGGAAGGGAAGAGCCTGCCCGCCGGCGGCAGCGACGGACGTGGAGCAGCGCGGACCGATCTCCGCACGAGCGAGACTTCGCCCGCAGAGCCGCCGTACTTCCTCATGCGCCGATCGCGCGGCTTCGTGCCCCGTCCGATCCTCCTGGCGCGGCCCATCGCGGAGCCGACGCTCGCCGCCGGCGGCGACCTGAAAAGCGCGCCTGCCCTCGCCGAGGCAGACCGGCTCGTTCTCGCCCCCCACCTGGGCGACCTCGACGAGCCTTCGACGCGCGAGGCCTACCTCCGCGCGGTGGAGGACATGATTTCGCTCAACGCATCGTCTCCGACTCGCGTGGTCTACGACCTCCATCCCCGCTACTTTTCGTCGAGCTGGGCCGCTGGCAGCCCGATCCCCCGCAAGGTCGCCGTGCAGCACCACCACGCCCACATACTCTCGGTGATGGCCGAGCACGGCCTCGACGAGGCCCTGGGGGTGGCCTTCGACGGCACCGGCTACGGCCTCGACGGAACGATCTGGGGCGGGGAGTTCCTCCACGCCCGGCGCGGCGGCTTCGAGCGGCTGGGCGCCTTCAGGCCCTTCGCGCTGCCCGGCGGGGAAGCCGCGATCCTGCATCCGGCGCGCATCGCCTTCTCTATCCTGCGCGGCTTCGACGCGCGCGCCGAGGAAAGCCTGGCCCGCGGCATGCCTGAGCGCGAGGCGGCGCTGCTTTCGCGGATGATCGACGGCGGACTCAACTCGCCCGAGTGCTCCTCGGCGGGCAGACTCTTCGACGCCGCCGCCGCCCTCATCTGCGGCCTCGGCGAGGTCGGCTACGAGGGCGAGGGCCCCATGAAGCTCGAGGCCCTCGCGACGCGCGGCGCCGGCGCCGACCGGCCGCGCGCGACCGGAAAGGGCGGCGGCCGCTCCTGGAACCCTGCCGACGAGGAGCTGCTGCCCTGCGCGACGGCGACGGGATCGGCTGCTGCCGGCGCGCAGGCGAGGGCCGCCGCGCGATGCGACACTGCGGCAGCGACGGGCGCGGCAGCGACGGGCGCGGCAGCGACGGGCGCGGCAGCGACGGGC
>Ga0307377_10003061_pt1 | contig 19184 bp, 17 predicted proteins | sample TR3MG_FD_202535 | JGI IMG/M metagenome (GOLD analysis project Ga0307377, IMG submission 202535) | Soil microbial communities from Risofladan, Vaasa, Finland - TR-3 | ecosystem: Environmental > Terrestrial > Soil > Coastal area > Acid sulfate soil | place: Finland: Risofladan, Vaasa | collected... | reverse complement strand
CGAGGGACTTCGCCTGCGATGTTAGAAGGATTGACGGATCATACGTGGAGCTGGCATGAATTCTTTTACCTGCGATTAACTATTCCTGATTAGGACAGTGGGTAATTTTCTCGTATTCTTCCTCAACCAAAGCTCTAAGCTTTTCAACTTTCCTTAATCTAATTTGTAAATTATTGTCTATAGTAACCTTAACTCCGCATCACTTAGGGAATACATCAACCCCTAACAGTTTGTCAAGTTCAACAACTTTTCTCGGAATCTCTGAAATTACCTCCCGCTCGCCATCCGTGACGATATAAACTTAGCTTTGAAAACTCTTCCAGTAGATCCAGAGGGGGAGAACTTACGGAGAAGCCCTGAATATTTAAGCGCTGCCTCGAGCGTGTAGTAGCCGTAGAGGGTCAAGAAGGACGTGAATAGATGCCCGAAAACGCGGAATTCCCTTCTTGCTGCTGATAAAACCGCGCTCTTTATCGAGTTTCCCGAGATAGGTTAATCTCTTCCGTCACTTCTTTGATTCCCTATCCCAGAATGTGGTGGATCGGTAAACGTAGTACGAACTCCCGAATTGCTTTATCTCTATCCCTCGTTCGCCTTCGCTTCTCTGTGCCCTTACCCAAGCGCTTACCCATTTTTCCATATTATGCCCTATTAGGGTATAGGTATATAAAACCGGCTATGCTATCGTATACGCGCGCAATTGGTAAATACAGCGTGGAGAACTTCGTGTTTCGTGAAGTCATTCCCTAAAATCGTAAGAGTTAGGGTTCTAAACTAAACCCCCGATACTAACGTAGCCATACCCACCGCTCCGGCGTATTGTGAATACGGCGGCACGATAATCTCGACACCGAGCATGTCCTCAAATTCACGTTTTACGCCTTCTACCAATGAAACCCCACCAACGAAGATAACCGGGGGTCGTACTTCCATCTCCTGGATCATCGTCTCGTAGACTTGCTCAGCAACGGAACGACACGCAGCAGCCGCTACATCTTCTCGTTTTATTCCAGAGGCAAGTGCAACGACAAGGCTCTGTATCCCGAATACCATGCAGTAGCTCTGCAACTCAAATCGTTCCTCTCCCTTGATCTTCGACTGCATCGCAAGCTGCCCCAAATCAGAGATGTCCACATCCAATCGGTGCGATGCTACTTCCAGGAACCTCCCTGAAGAGCCACCACAGATACCGCCCAGGTTAAAGCTCGTTACGATCCCATCACGCATGAGCATCAGCTTGTTGTTCATCCCGCCGACGTCGATCACGGTTGCATCGCCTTTATGGCGCTCGGCAAGCAGAGCCGCTCCTTTTGAGACCACACTTACTTCCTCTAAATTGAGGTCTGCTTTTACATGCTCGCTGACAAGGTCACGGCCAGGTCCGGTTACACCAATCGCATCCACTTTCTTTAGCGAGAACCCCGCCTCTTGTAACGCATTCTCCAGCGCCTCGTCCACGCTCTTTATCGGATCTGTAGTTGGCAGCCAGTCCTTCCCGACAATCTCGTTATCCTTTATCACCACTACTTTTGTCGTCGAGGAGCCGGAATCGATACCAACCGTGACGCCTTCCTGCTTCTCCCGCATCAAGAGCGCCTTCTGCGCTATTAACGTCTTCAACGCTTCCAGTCGCGAATAGAGTTCTATCTCCTTCGGCTTCTCCACGTTTGAATACACGATAATCGGTATATCGCTCCTCTCATGCAGAAACCGCCTCACCATGTCCTTTACAATCGTCCCTTCCGAGCATTTGAAGCACGTGAGCAGTATAGCGCCTTTTATCGTTGGATCGTTTAACAGAGAGACCGCGCGTGCGATCATCAGATTCAAGCTGGGGCTTTCTGCCTCGAAGCCCACTTCGTTACACGCCAAAGCCACCTTCGACAGTTCCATCTCCGGAAATACCAGTTCAATGTCTAATCGCTCGGCTATGTCGTTCACTAACCATTGAATACCACTGTATTCAGTCCCACACGATATCTGAGCAACTCTCACCAACGGCATTTTTATCTTACGCTTCTTTTTCTTCTTTCTTCTCTTCTTTTGATAACCGCTCTAAAAAATCCATTATCGCTGATACCACCGGCTCCATCTGCTCTCCTTCTTTGTACTTCACCTCTAACGTGGGTATCCCCTGCTTCCTTATCAAAAACTTGAAGAATTCGTCAGCGACTGCACAGCCCATGCAACCAAAGGTGGGTGGCGCATCCGCCAATATTATTGCCGCTTCGGCTTTTTCCAACATCGGTGTAAGCAGCCCTACTCGCCCTTTTAGTCCCGCAGGTTCTTCCACTGATACATATCTCAGTGCCCTTTTCAAGTCCTCATCCGTGATATTCATTGGTGGTGCGTCTATTTCCGCATCTCTCACATGTTCGCCGACTTCCCTCATCAATACCACTGGCTCATGTCCACCCCTTTCCACCAAATCAGCCAATATCAAACTATTTGGCGGGTACACCAAAACTTTCATCTTATATCGTCCTTTCCATTGTTCGCTTTTTAGTTCTAACGTTTGCCTATTTATACTCTATCAAATTACATTATTTGTATTATAATCTGATGGTTCATCTCGGTCTATCCTCAACACCGTTACTCGTGATAAAAAACTCGCATGCAGTATCTTCCGGCATAGACCTATGCTTCTTTAAGGCAGCTATTCTTTTACCACGCCCTTCCACCGCTTTCTCAAGCTGCACGATTACCTTGGCAAGATACTCAAGAGTGAATTTTGCAACGGGGCGTAATTTACCATTCTCTATATCCGTGTATACTTGATTTGTTATTATAACCGCAAGGTCGTACCTGCGCGCGAGTTCTAAGAGATTCGCTATTTGATTTGCTAATCCCTTCAAATAAACACTCCTTTCTTCGTCCAACTCTAATCGGTAGAAAAGAGTAGCTGAGTCAAGGATTACGAGTGCAACTCCGCTTTTACCTTCCTTTTCTTTTATCACCGTCTCAATCTCGTTTATACAAGAGGTTTGCTGCTCGAAACTCTGTGGCTCGTAGATTATAATCCGTCGTGCTATGCTTTCTACTTCTGCACCCTCACTCCCACCCGTGCTCGAACTTGCACTGGCTATTTGTAAGAACCTTTCCGGAGAAAAACCTTCACTGTCTATAAAAATTACCGCCTTCCCTTTTCTCACGCATTCTATCGCCGCCTGAAGGCAGATGTTGGTCTTTCCACTCCCAGCTTCTCCATAGAGCTGGGTTACCGTGCCAGATTCAAAGCCGCCGCCTAACAGCTCATCTATGTTCTTACATCCAGTGCTATATTTCGTAGGAAGTTGCATTGAAACCCTTCTTTAAAAAAGAAAGCTTTACCAAAAGAAAAACTTTAATTCTTTCGCGACGCTGCGAAGCATTTTTGGTCAAACTTTTCTTAAAAGTTTTGTAAACGCTTTTTCTAAAAGGGTTGAAGTATAAACATCGCAAACAAAAGGCATAATACGCCTACTACGTCTGTTAAGCTGGTTATTAGCGGTATCGTATCGTTATCAGGGTCCATTCCGAACCTAAAGGATAAAATCGCGATGTAGTAGGAAGCGAAGTTGAGAAACGTTGTACATAAAATACCGCCTAAAAGGGAGATAGATAGCATTTCAAATACACTTGGTGTGGACACGTCAAGACAGATGCTCGCAACGTATGAGATCATCCCAACAAATAAAAATAAGAATACGGCAAAGATGTATATTACTGCGAAATTCGCAGAGACACGCTTATCTGGAAAGGGCTTTGGCTCCACCGTTCCAATGTGAAGCATGGAAGAAAGACGCGCACTTAATATGCCGCCTAACGCATTACTTTCTCCCAAAAAAGGGGGAATGATCACTAAAATGGCGGGAAGAGCGATTAAACTCTCCAACTGCATATTCAGTGCTATTCCCGCGATGGTGCCAAGTACACCGCAGATGAAAAGCATGGGGATGCTTTCTACAAGAATGCGCCTTACCGCTGCATCGTTTGACTTTATACCTTTTATGGCACAGAAAAACGTTGCTACGATAAAAATCGCTGACAATAGGTTGACTGGAGATGACCAACTTCCTAAATTCAACAGGTTATTGTACACGTTCAGCTTTAACAATAACAGAGCGGCAACGAGCAACGAAGGTATGGTCATCATGTCACCGGCAGAGGTTATTATCGGAGAGGACATATTGTCCAAATCCCAATTCCGATGGTAGCCAATAATAGAGATCAGAAGTGCGATACCGAGCAGGATGATTCCAGAGATTAAACCACTGATTACCGAAATGAGAATGAAGCCATGAAGAGAGAGATACTCGATATTCGGCATTCCAAACGCGTGTGCTGCTATTTTTGCTAAGAAGCCTAAGATAACAGAAAGAACGAGCGTTAGTACCAAGGAGGTGTAGGCATTTTGGTACAACACGCCGCCTCGTTTCAGAGTTGTAGAGAAAAGCCCGAGGTGCATGGACGTTCCTAATCGCGAGACGAGCGCACTGTAAATATTACCACGCATGGCAATTGCAGGTGGAATAAGTATCATAAGACCGGGAAGCGCTTGTAGCATGCCCGTCATCAAACTCAATCCAATTCCCGCCAAAAGACCGGTGAAAGAACAAAATAGTAGTGAGAAGGGGGCTTGCCTAAATAAGTCTGCGAAGTTGTGAAAGAAGGAAGAGAAATGACTGGGAAGAGCCCTCAAGACTTTCTTTCGTAATTCCTGGATTTGCATTCGCATACTTATCCCTCCCCCCATCTCTACCTCCTATCTTATGCCAGAAGGCATCTTCTTTACCCTTACTCATGCCGCTACGCAGGCTTTTTATTCTAATCACGCCTACGCTATAGCTATCCGGAGGTTTTTGTTCAGCTTCGCTTTCGTTATCTCTTTCTTGCATGGACATCATGCTCTTTTCTTACTTTATTTACCTCTTTCTTTATGATATAAAACAATGAAAATGCCTTTGGGTGAAGAGAAACTGGAAGAGATACGGAAGAGAATAGATGAAATAGATGATGATATTGCAGATTTACTTTCAAAGCGGATGTACTATGCGAACGAGTCAAAGGCTGAGAAACTGCGAATGAACCGGCCGATCATTGACGAGCAACGCCAAAACGAGGTGATAGAGAAGTGGTGTGAGCGGGCGAGGAAGAACAGAGGAAGCAGCAAGTATGATTTGAGCGAAGAGATGATGAGGAAGATAGCTGAACTCATAATTGAATATACGGTTAAGAATGAGATGGAAGAATGAAAAATCCCAATGTCAAAAAAGCCCTTACAGGGCTTGCGGGTAAACCCTTACAGGGTTTTCGGGGTGGTAGGGGCGGAGCCCCTACATGGGGCAGAGCCCCACACTACCAAATCCAAAGTAAATCCAAACCACCAAATCACAATACTCAAAGAGCTATACAAATAATAGGGCAGAGTGTGAGAATATGGACGTTGTGGTGAGCACGGCGAAAGGAATCACGATAAAATTGAGGCATTTTGAAAAGCATGATATCAGAAGAGTGATGGAAATAGAGGAGGAATCATTCTTAGATGGCGATGCCGCATTGTACCTAGAATTATATGAGGAATGGCCGGGAGGTTTTTTAGTTGCAGAGACCGAAGGTAAGGTGATAGGTTTCGTAGTTCTTGTATTAACTCCGGAAGGAGACGGTCGAGTATTTGCAATTGCCGTTGATTCAAGGTATAGAGGTAGAGGTGTGGGGAAGGTTTTATTAAAAGCGGCTTTTAACACGCTGCGGAAAAGAAAAATAGGATATGTGCGGCTGGAAGTGCGAATAAGTAATCACATAGCACAGAGATTATATAGGAGTATGGGATTTATGGAGATTGGGTTCATTCCGTTTTATTACAAGAATGGCGAAGGCGCGATAATGATGAGAAAGGTCATGTAACAAACTTTCTTTTGAAAAGAAAGTTTGATCAACAACTTTTTTACCAGCGGTAAAAACCTTGACTAAAAAACCTTTTTGATTTTTTCTTTTAGCACAGGTTTTCTTTTTACAAAAGAAAAAGTGTGAAGAAAGCGTTACTATAGAAACTTGTTCTTTTGCGTGGCGAAATGGGATCTTTACATCTTGTTTGATGTTCTCTTTCCATGTGAGAGGCATTCAAGAAGTTGTTACAGCCTGGCCATTATTCAAACTGCTTTAACCTCGACCGTAAGAAAGACCGGACCACGTATATCAATCTTCTTCTTCGTCGAGGTGATATAACGCATCGCTACATCGTCTATCTTTATATTTATATCCGCTCCGCTTCTCACTATCTTCACCTTTACTTCAACTTCCTTCTTGTCTATGTCTCCCGTTTTGACGGCTTCTTCTATTGTGGAAGCAGCAAGAGCCGCAAAAGCATCTAAGAACCGTATGTTTTTGGGCACACCATCTTCAAACTCCTTCTCCCATTTCTCTTTCCTCGGTAGGCCAAGTATAGCCCCTTCAAATACAACGAGTTCATTCAGAGTGGCGGGACCGCATAAAAGCGTGTTCTCCTCTGGCTCTATCACCCAAACTTCAATAGCCTTACCGAAGAGGGTGCCGCTATATGCGAGGAACTCGCAAGGTGATTTCGCATTACCGTTAGCCTCACATACTTGCACAATGTCTTTAGCTATTTCCGCACCTTCTGGCGTGCCTGGTGTCTTTTCCATGCTTATCATCCCGGCTAATTCCCTATCGCTCAATTTCAGTGGTGCATAAAATTGTGGAAAAGCTAAAGCTCTCACATCAGCCTCATCGTGCAATATCATCGCTAATCGCTCTACGCCCAATCCCAGGTTCATCACGGGATAAGGAATGTCATACTGCGCTAATGCAGTAGGGGAATAAATACCAAAGGTAGCTAATTCTACCCAGCCAATTTGTGGATGATAGCAGAAGACTTCTGTTTGCGTGTCAGGCATGTAATATTTCGAGCGCTTCTCGTCCTTTCTGAATCTTATCTTTTCGAAGCCGAATTGCGAAAGCAGCCCGGTTGCAATCTCTTTACCATCGTCTATGCTCACTTCACCGTCTTCGTTGCATAAGACGCATGATGCGGAATGGTAACTACGAAGCCGTATTTCGTCCTCTCGCTGCTCTCTCCTGAAACAGCGATCCACAGAGAAGAGTTTTATCGGTAATGGCTTCTTATTCCAGAGTCCAGCAAGAGTCAAGAACCAGCCAGAGGTCATGTGGCTTCGTAACGTAGCACTGGAAGAGATCGGGGCGATATTTTTAAACTCCGGGAAAACAGTATCAAGCACTTTCGTTACCTCCATATCCGCTACGCTCAGACTATGTGCCACTTCATATACCAGGTCATCGCCACCGATTTCGCCTTTTTTATACCGGTGCAAGGTATTCCTGAGTTCTTCTATTTCCTCGTTCGATAAGTCTTTCCCAAAGTACGAGTTCATCTGCCTCACCCGTTCATCTGAGATGCCGATGTCCGGACGGGGCAAACCAGCGAGATAATAACAGCGGTCTAAGACTGCAAGCGCTTCTTTGCCAAATTGCTTCTTCACGTCCTCCGCTTCTATTATTACCGGATTCATAGCTTCCTCAAAGCCGAGCCGCAGATACGCCTCTCTCAGCCTTTGGATAGTTTCAAACACTGGATGGGGCTTACCACCACATCGTAAACGCAGCAAAGACCGCGGATAGCCCTCATTAAAGCCTCTCTCACTTGCGTATTTTGTTCCACTTATCCATGCAGCTTCAAAATCCTTGCTTGTATCTTCCCTTATCTGTTTTGGGTCGAATTTCATTTCCCGCTCTTTCCTTCTCTTCTCCTACTTCCTTAATCAACCATCTTCTCTATTAATTTATAAATATGGAGTGCATAACAAAGGATTATGCCTATCAGTTTTGCGATGGTTTTTGAAAGCATCCAGGTGATATTGATGGCGATGATTCCTTTTGGAGAGCTCCGTGCTTCCATACCATTTGCAATTGGCATTTATGAAATGGATGCGACACAAGCTTTTTTTCTCTCTGTAATTGGGAATATGTTGCCTGTAGCACCGTTGCTTCTTTTTCTTGACCCTGTTTCAAACAGGTTGAGAAGGTACAGCATCTTCGACAGCTTCTTTACCTGGCTCTTCGCGAGAACACGGCGATATAACAACAGGATAGAGAAATACGGGGCTTTAGGACTGATACCTTTTGTTGCAATTCCTCTTCCTGTGACAGGAGCATGGACAGCCTGTGCAGTCGCCTTCGTCTTCGGCATCCGCTGCCGATACGCTTTTCCTGCTATTCTCGCAGGTGTGATAATCGCAGGGATAATCGTAACGCTATCATTTATGGGCGTTTTGGTGATAGTGAATGTGTGAACGAGCAGGAAAAAATGCGCTGAATGATTAGTTTGGTCTTCACGTTATGAGTTCCACCTACAGGAAGGTTATATAGTAACGAGGGTATATTCCATATAAATTAGCTTTAGAGAAATGGAGAAGCCTCGAAAAGGAATTACCTTAATGGATTTCCTGCATTCGCAAAAGGATGTAGAAGAAGAGAACCGTGATGTTGAAAGCGAAAACGGAATAGAGATAGAAAGAATCGAAAAAAAAGAAGAAAAGGGGATAGAAGAGAAAGAAACACCGCGCATATACAGCGTACAGGAGGTCACGAGATACATAAGGCAGAGATTAGACGAGGATGAAGTACTGAGAGGCATTTATATTAAGGGGGAGCTTTCCAACCTCAGCCAGCCTACTTCAGGCCATTTATACTTCACGCTCAAGGACGAATTTTCAGAGTTGCAGTGCGTGATGTTCAGGGAACAGAACCGAGGACTGAAGTTCATTCCTGAGGATGGGATGAGTGTGATAGTTCGGGGACATATAAGCGTGTATGAGAAGCGGGGAAGGTATCAGTTATATGTGGAGGAGATACAAGAGGAGGGCATAGGTGCACTTTATCGTGCATTTGAGCAGTTAAAAAAGAAGTTGAAGGAGGAAGGGTTGTTTGACGTGGTATATAAGAAGCCGATACCAAGTTTTCCACGCCGAATTGGTATTATCACTTCGCCCACCAGTGCTGCTATCAGAGATATGTTAAAGATTACAAAGAAGAGATTTCCTCATGTGCACATTTTGCTGGCTCCAGTTGCAGTGCAAGGCGAAGGAGCGTCATCGCAGATTGTAAACGCCATTCAGCTTATGAACCGGTATAGCGCAGAACGGGAGAAGATAGACGTGCTTATACTGGGTAGAGGTGGGGGTTCGATAGAAGAACTGTGGGCGTTTAACGAAGAGTGCGTTGCGCGGGAGATTTTCTCATCGGCAATCCCCGTTATTTCGGCGGTGGGGCACGAAACGGACTTTACCATCGCGGATTTTGTGGCTGATAAGCGCGCCGCGACACCGTCAGAAGCTGCGGAGTTTGTTGTACCGGACAAACGAGAGATAGAGAAGAACCTGAGTTCTTTGGAGTTGAGGATGCGGCAGAATGTTTTTAAAGCGATTGAATATTACAGGAAGCAGTTAGCGAGCATAGAAAAGAGCGTCTTATTTAGAAAGCCTACCGAGCGGATAAACCAATATCGGCAGACGGTAGATGAACTAAAGCGGAATATGGTTGCTGAGATTACGCATCTCGTGGCATTGCAGCGTAAAGGTGTGCAAGCCCTTACAGGTAAACTGGACGCTTTAAGTCCTTTAGCAATCCTTGAGCGTGGATATAGTATCTGTTCGAAACTGCCTGAAGGGAAGATTGTACGGAGTGTTGAGGAGATTTCGGTTGGTGATGCGCTTAAGGTGTTATTCACGGATGGAGAGGCAATTTCAGAAGTGAAGGAGAAAGGTGCGAAGAAGCAACAATAAACTGCTGAATACCAAGAATCAGAATTTAGGATTTCTACCCTTTGCAATTTTCATTTTTCACTGTTCGATACAAGTTCTGTGCCTCTTGTCTCTTTTCCTTCGATTACGTCAAGTATTCGCTCGGGAACGTTTCCATTAACAATCACGCAGTTCATTTTGTTCTGCAGTAAAAATCTCGGTAGTTCCGCGTCAACACACCCTTTATGCTCTTGCTCAATCAGTTCTTTCGCATCAATCCGTTTTATCAAAAACCCCTCCTCATCCAGTATGCCGTCCACATCAGTCACTTTTATGAACGTCTTTTCACCCAATTTGCGTGCAATAAATGCAGCTATCGTGTCTGATGTAACGTCCCAGGTGTGTGGTAAGCAATCACCGTCTTTCAGAATTTTATAGGGTAATACGATGCAGATATGCTCAGCATCGCGCAGTTCCTCCAAATTTTCAACTAACGGTATCTCAAGTTCACCATCTGCCAGGAAAAGCCCGTATTGGTGCATTGCGAGCACAGCCATCCAATGCGCTGTGTCATCTGAGATAGCCCTCCTTGCTGAGAGTTTCTTGATCTCGTCTGCAAAAGGACCGCCGCCAGGAATGATAACGAAAGAAAGAGCGTTCTTTACAGCATAATCGCTAAGGAAATGCACAAGTTCTCGTCCTTTAGCCAGTAAGCTGCCGCCTAATTTTATTATCACTGTCATTGATTCAAGCTAAAACCTCCGCAAGAAATCCTCGATAACCGTTATATCTTCTTCATTTAATCCGTACAATTTGTAAACAAGCTCGTTTATCTCCGCTTCGAGTTCAGCAACGGATGGAGATTTTGTCTTTGCTTTATTCTCCTCCAATTTCCTCAAAATCTCTTCTACAATTGTATCGCTCTTTGGAATAAGAATCTGCAGCTTTTCATCCTTCTTTGCTCGCTTTCCCTTCAGTGTAGCAACAACGTAATCAGCCTTTACCTTTGAATTAACAAAAACGGGCTTTTCTTTTTTGTCGATTATAACGTTGTAGCCCCTACCGCTGGTGTCTTCTTCTATCATAGGTTCAAGCATCTTGTGGTTGGAATTGAAAGTGATGCTTATAGAATCAAACTCCTCGCCCTTGCTTCGGTATTCTTTTACATAATCTTCTGGAAAGTTCTCGATTTTCTGCTCGAGTTTTACTTGCTCTAAGATTTTCTCGACATTTTCCGTTATTTCATCTGAGAGGGCTTGCTCAGCTTTGGTTTTAGGTACTCGAATCGGGAGGCGTTCGAGAAATTTTGTACTATATTGATAATATCCGCCTGCTTTTATTGGTGTTATGCGCTTTAAATAAAACTCGGAAATAGCAGAATTAAGGTATCCTAACAGAAAATAAGCATTAATTTCTCTCGGTAAAAATCCATAAACACCGGCAGTACCCAAAACGAAGTAGTATCTGCCTTCAGCGTCAAATGAAAAATTGTTTTTATCCGTTAGTGCGGGAGATAATATTTTAGGTCTATTATAGTCTTTGCACTGTTCATAGTACATAAGCGCATACCAGGAACCATGAAGTTCTATTGGATTTTTACCATACCACTTTCGTGTTTCTAAACTTTGTATGTGTTCACTGAGAAATTTATAACCATTTGGGAACTTAGATTTTAATTCTAATTCTTCTATAGTTCCTACTTTATCATTGAGGTTTTTATGGGGATAAATAATCCAATTATCATCAAAATTAATGTTCCATTTTCTTACTTCTCTCCCCCTAAGAAGTGGTCTTAAAAGTTCTTTTTCGATTGTATAAGTTTTACCGCTTTTTTGATACATACTTGGTAAGAACTCTACAAGGTTCTCATTCAAATCTTTTAATTTTTTACCTATCAATAAACTGTCACGACCACTTTGCATTCCTAACAAAATATCACAGCACTCTTTTAAGGGTTTAGCATTTTTCTCGCTTTTTTCGATTATTAGATTTTCTTTTTCTTGTCCAAAATCCCAAGTTTCTTTTTTCAAATCTTGCGGGTCTACTTTGAAAATAACAAAATTTTCGGTTTCGTATTCGTCTTTAGACAAATTTTTAGAAACTTCTTCTAGAATTCTATATTGTGAAGCGAAGACTTTAGTATATTTCATCAACTTACTTGTTTTCTCTTTTGAAAAAACAAAAATACATGGATAATTTGTTGCGTCTTTAAAAACGCCGGAATCACCAAAATTGATAATCTGATTGATTGAAACATTCTTTGAGATATATCTTCTTACTTTTGAACCATAACCTCGATTTATAAATTGATTAGAGCAGATATAACTTGTTTTTCCATTATCATTTAGCCATTCTATCCCTCTCTCAATAAATATGACGTAAAGATCATAATTTGCGGTTGGCGTCTGATAAATCTGCCTATAGTACTCTCTCTTGTCCTTAGGCAATAGCTGTATCCTCACATAAGGCGGATTCCCCACCACGAAGTCATACTTCACGTAGTTTTTCAGAATCGCAGCGAGTATTATGTCTTCGAGCGATTTAATCAGCTTGCCGTCGCCGAAAGTCGCTTTGAGTTCCTTGAACTTCTGTAAGAAGTGCTTGGCATAAGGCGTGAAGTAAGATACCAATCCGCTCCACGCCTTATCATCAAGATACCGCTTGAAATTTCTCTCCAGCTCGTTTTTATCAACCTTATAGGTTTCCTGCCATGCAGCTTCTTTCACAGTGTCAAAAACCGCTTGTACTGCAGCAAAGTATTCCTGAACGTTTAATAAATCAGTTCTTGCGAATACGTCCTTATCGTAAGGCATTTTTAATTTCAGGTTACCACCCTCAACGGGCAAGCCCGTGTCAATAGCAATAAAGCGGATACCTTTCGCGGACTCCTCAAGAGTTACTTTTCGCGCTTCTCCTTTCGTCTCGTCAACCAATGAATCCGTTCTGAAAATGGGCAGACGATTCAGAATGAAATGTGGGTCTTCTTCCATCGCTTTCTTATACGCTGGAATCAGCACGAGCATGAACTGCATCTGAGCCATAAACGTAGCAAATGGATGAATGTCAAAGCCGGCGATGCAATATTTGTTACAAAGTTCTTTTAAAATCTCCGACCAGCCCTCTTCATCTGCTATTTGCTCAGAAGCTTTCAGGTATCGCCGCAACGCTTCGACAAGAAACGTTCCTGAGCCGCAGGCTGGATCCAACAATCGTTTGCTGATGACACCTTGGCCGTCATAGCCAACGGCATCAAGGATATACTCAACCACCTCTTGTGGCGTGTAAAATTCGCCAAGTGCTTTTCTCGTCTCCTTATCAAAATAGCGCTGGTAAAGCGTTCCGAGCGGGTCACCAACGATCTCAGAAAAGTCGAACTTGTAGAGCGTTAAAATAATCTCAGCAAGAGCCTCGCCAAAGTAACCTTTTTGCTTTTCAAACCGTGGACTGTAAAGAGCATCCCCCGCGCTGATTTCTTTGTAGCTGTCTTCCCACCAGTAGAATATATCGCCCTCAAAAACGGATTTTACAAGCTTCTGTTTCATGCTCTCAATCAAATTTTTCGTGGTTATCGCCCATGCCAAGAGCGTGATATCGCCCCGGTACGATGTACGCTCAATCTCCGTCTTAATGAAACGTGAAAATGCAACGTAAGGAAGTTTGTAATCCTCACACGCCTTCGCCAAAATCAATCGCGTGAACAAAGAATACGCACTTTCCAAGCAGAACATGAATTTGAACAGATTCTCTTCGTTCGCCTCGAGCCCGATTCCATCCATTATTCGCCGCCAGTTTTCTGGCACTTTCTCCGGCTTCTTCGCATAGGAAATCTTCCAGAAGTTGTAGGCGCTTTTAAGAAATTTTGACCGCTCTAACTCAAAATCAAAGAGGCCGATTGTCTTTTGAACTAAATTCACAAATACAGAGCCCTCTTTCAATTCGAAGCCATCAAAAAAATGCTTTTGCGCAATCTCCGAGGACAAATTCACCTTCTCCTCCGGGTTATCAAATCGCTCGAAATAGTCGAGTACTTCTTCAATTCTCGTTCTTTCGATCCTTGGCTTTTTTAACCAGTCATAAACCTCTTCACACTGAGATAAGGCAACCTCTCCAAGATTTACTCGCAGTTTCCGTTCCCAGTTAGAATTTATCCGCTCGTATAACAGAAGTTCAAGCCCATCAGTAAGCACTCCATACTGCGCTTTTAGCGGGTTTACATACCGCTCCCAAAGTTGAGTAAAATCTTGCTCCAAATCAATCTCATTCGGTCTTTTAAATTCAACCACAAACACAACATTCTGATAGTCGTCAAAGGCAAGCAGGTCGCTTCTTTTTCCTCTTACCCCTTTCTCAAATCTTACATCTTTTAATTCACCCTCGTAACCGAGCGCTTCAAGGATACCGCTTTTAACAAATGCTACCCGTAAATCTTCTTCAGATATATCCTTTCCACTTTTTATCTTCTCGTGAAGTTTTTTTAAGCTTGCCCTGATGTTCTTGGCCGTATCCATTTTATTTTAGTTTATACTACTCTAATATCCTTTACAAGGAAATTTCCACCATTTAGCTTTACGCCTTCTATTTCGATATTCTTACCGACTAAAGTATTTTTTATTCGTTCAAGCGTTGCTGCTTCTCCCAACTTTCTCGCTTCTTCAAGTGTAATACCCACACTTTTCTCCGTCATCTCCTTTTTGAAAATCAAGGTGCAGCGTTCTTTTCCATCGTCAAATCGGGCTTTGATTCTTAAATCCCAGGTTCCTTCAACATCGCTGTGAACCATGCAAAAATTGTCTATTATCCATCTGTTGCACTTTGGACAACGCTGAATAAGACCACTGCCATCGTAAATCTGCGTTATTCTTCCGTTAAGCTTCGATCCAAACTCCTTCGTTTCCAGAGTTTTTTTGTCTGGAGTTTTTTCGAGAAGTTCCTCAACCTGCTTAACCTCAATGACAATTGCTTCTGAAAACTTCTCTGAGAATGATTCTAAAACCGCAAGGGCGTTTTCTTCACCTCGTGCCTCAAGAACTTTTAAAGCCTCTGGATGTATCTGGTATCCACGTTCAAGAATCTTTTTCAATATACCTTCTGAGGATGGTAGATGATCCATTTCCCGTATACTGTAATATTCCTTCTTCCTCTAATAAATATTCAATTATAAAAATCCAGTATCCCTTCCGATGTGTTCTTCAAAACCACATATGCCAGTTCTTGACTGGGAAACGGACCTAATCCGCAGTCCGGTCCCACATACTTTATTCGCTCTCCGAAGATGGAATACGCCTTTTCCAGCCGCTTCGTTATTTTATCCGGGCTGTTATATTCGGTAACCACGGTCTTCAAAACGTGTTTATCCTTAAATGCGTTTGTATGATGGATCTCGTCGTATTCCGCAGCCATGCTGAGGATATCAGTGCGTGCAATGCCGATACGGAGGAACTTATCGTACTGCTCGAGCTGTCGCTTATCCACGAGCTCTAAAAGCGAGGGTTGCGCGGCGGATTCCATGCCTATTACCGTTACCCCTTCTACCTGGCAAACGGTCTCGTAAAAGATGGGCGAGTGCAGGTGTATCTGGGTATCAATGCCCTGCTGGTATGCATACTCGGAGGCGAGTTCAAGCGCAGTGATTATGCCTTCCTCTTCTATGCGTGGGTCTAATCCCATACTCGGCTCGTCTAATGATGCGCATACTATATCGAAATTCCTGGCTTCTTCTACTGCATGCTTGATAAACCGTCCTACGGAGGTCGCTATGTTTGATAAAACATCCGTGTAAACAGGTGGTGGAAAGAGCTTATAATAGAGCTCTATTGGGCCGGTGACGCATATACGAAGCTTGAGCTTTTTCCCTTTCTTTTCTTTATAGTCCTTGGCCAGTTCCTCAAACGCGGCAAGCTCGTGTATCTTCGCTTCTGCCTCTCTTATCAGTAGTGGCGCTTCTGTTCTATCTTCGTTCATGATCGGCTCGCTGAACTGAGAGATCATATCCTGAAATTGCGGATATGTGGGTACTTCGACACCAGCATGTATTTTCTGCCACAGTGCGTCTTGTAGCAATTCATAGAGCTTGGCTTTGTGTGATGCAAGATCAACAAAGGCTTGCTTTATCCATTGCTTCTGTATGCCTTTGGGTAAGGGATAACTGCCGATATCGTCATATAAGAAGTTCGGGTGGGTCATGGTTCTTGCTTCATACCTGATAGAGTTTATTTTGAATACTATATTTATAAACTTGACACTTTCGAAAATTTGTCTTAAAACTTTTTGATATTCGCTCCGCTGTCTTCTTTGGTCACTTTAAAAGTTGGATATTCGAAGATTTTAGTTTCCCTCATTTAAAACCGTCTGGTAGTTTAGAAAAGCGTTTTTTACGCTCTTCTTTGGTAATTCTTCCTAAAAAATCAAGAACTTCATTTCCAAAATTTGTCCAGTAGTACGAATATTTACTGCTATTCATACTTTCAGTATTTAGACCTAATAACCCATCTTCACATAGATGACGTAAAGCTAATTCGTAGGGTATTTTTTGGAGTTCCCCTTTTTCAGGCAAAATAAAATGCGATCGTGACCCGTATAGATTAATTACTGAAAACTCTTTCACCCCTAACCTCATTCTTGCCTTTTTTACCCGCCTCTCTTGTTCTATTTCATACTTTTTAAAGGAATTTTTCATCCAACTAGCAAAACGATCGATATCGCCAGAAAGATTTTCACGATGGTAGCGAAAATGGATTAAGTCTTTCGTATCAAAGTTTGATTTATACCTATAGGAGGCCATAAGTACCTGTTTGGAGAGGGGTTGCGTTGCATGTGCGATACCTAATTCATAAAATACATTTGGATTATTTTCATCTAAAACTCCTATAATCATTCTTGAAGATAATATATGCTTGAGTATCTCATTCCATCCCTCAGTGGTGGTCGGTTCATCTTTTGTTCGAATGGGGTGATACCTCTCTGGTTCTTGACGTCCTAGAATTTCATTTAGTTTCGAAATAGCACCACTGATTAATACATTGAATACATCGTCATATTTATCTTTAAACGGCATTGCAACGAATATTTTATAGGGGTCCATGGAAATGGGAGCATTTGCATAGTCATAAGGATACATACTTATCACCTTCCAGATTAATCATCTACGACTCACCTTTCAGTCACATACCATACCTTAACATGGACTTGTGTTTATATGAAACTTACTGACGGACAACTTATTTCTTTACTTTCCCGTGTCCGGATTCGTTTCGGCTCACGTTCTTGAAACACTTGAGGATACAGGTCTTTAACTTGGCTCTCATCAATATAGTAGAAAGTCTTTGGACCCATCTTCTGGATAACTTCTCTCTTTTTTGTGCTACCGAGACCCTCTCGGACTCGGGCTTGGAGAGAATTTCAAGCAGTCCCTCGATTATATCAGGTAATACTCTATTTGAAAAATTTCGTATTATCAACCAGAAAACTATGCTAACTCCAGTAACTATGCCAGCTCCGATAGCAACACTTACAGCAGCTGTAACTATGTATTCTACCATCTATTCACATCCCGCACATACAATTTACTGAAATGCCGCTTAATAGTGAATAAACAAACTTAACGTCGTTTATCCTTTGGATGAACCTCTTTTTTCATTCCCCCTCATTGCAATAGGTTATATCATCGCGCTATAAATATCTATCGCCGAAAAATTATAAACCTGTGCTTACAATTACTTAATGCAGAAGATATAAAGCAGAAAATAAAAGATTTTGTTGTAAACGCAGGGATGAGCAAATGAAAAGAAAGAGCTCTTTTGGATGGTTGCATGTAATCCTCGTGCTTGTGCTTTTACATGGCTTTATAATTGGAGCTTGTGCTGGACAGGAGGAACAACAACAAGTTCAGCAGCAGGAACAGCCCGTCATCACGTTGACCGACCTCGATTTTAATAACGATGGGTATATCAATCAGATAGACTTAGATGTACTGAAGTCGCACTTCAACGAACGATATTATAGCTGGTATGTTCCCTGGGACCTGAACGCAGATTTTCGATGCGATTATAAGGACTTTTATTATTTCGCAGATCATGTTCCTTTAGATTATCGGTATCAAGTAGCGGTAAATATCTCTGCGTGGAACCTGTCCAATTATACCATAGATGGAGGCAAAGAGCCGGCACTTATTCTCGACGAGATTGTTTATCCTCAGAATACAAACCGCACGGTTACGTGGGTAGAGCATTATACGAGTCTTGAATCGCCTAAGAATGACGATGCGGTCTGTGTCCATTACACACGTGACCTCTGCAGATTGGCGTACAAGAATTTAGGGCCGAAGACGATAGCCTGGGGCTCTTCCGGCGTGCATGCATACGGAATGATATACACGGGCGGTGATTGGCGTGATTTATCCAACTGGTTTATCATTGACCCTTACTGGAAATTGTATGACGAAAATATCTTAGCCTCAATGGGCTTTCATGACACGCATACAATAAAAATCCTGCTGGATGAAGGACGTTATGGCTATTGGGCGATCCATCTATCAGTAGATTATCAGAATAACACGGTTCATGACCCTTATAAAGCGGAGTACAGGACCGGGGAATTTAGAGAGCCTCAGTAAGGGGCCAAGCCCCTTTTAATTTTGGATTGTACCTTTTTTAAAAGGTTCCATAGATCAAACCTTTTGTAAAGGTTATCTCTGCTACAAAGTTTCTCATTCCAGCGGAATATTTAAATACTGACGCTTCTTTTTTGTTTTTTATGGGAAACCATTGTTCCACGCCGGCGGTAAAAATGACTGCTGAGGATAATGCTCAATCCAACAGAATCAAAAAGGCATATTTATGGGATTATTAGTGATCTTTTTTTTCGTTTTAATGGTTGGATATGATCTGGACGCTAAGGATGGTAAAACCTTCTTCGCTACATTACTCGCAATACTTATATTCATAACTTCTTGTTACTATTCCATCCGCACAAACGAAAAACAAAATATGTATAATGCCTTTTTACAGGCTAGAATAAACGGAGATTTAGCTCACTCCTTTCACAATAGTGAAAATGGCCATAAAGAATCAAAATATAATAAAATAGCTATTGGATGGTTTAGAAATGGAAATAAATGGGGCATGTACTACACAAAAGATTGTTATTGTTTTTTTATTTTGTTAATCTCTTCCATGTTTATGTTTTTAGTTTTTATTAGTTCATTTTATTGTTCATTTTATAATTATCCACGTTTTTTGATTTTATCTCTTTTTTATTATCCCTTATCTTTCTACTATATTTAGCTTCTATTCGCCTCGGGATAATTGATTTTATAGAAATTTACAATTCGAAACCATAACTCTTCCGATTTTAGGGAATAACTACACGAAACGCGATATTCTCCATGCGATATTTACCAATTGCGCGCTTATACGATAGCATAGTAGG
>Ga0307377_10003057_pt1 | contig 19194 bp, 15 predicted proteins | sample TR3MG_FD_202535 | JGI IMG/M metagenome (GOLD analysis project Ga0307377, IMG submission 202535) | Soil microbial communities from Risofladan, Vaasa, Finland - TR-3 | ecosystem: Environmental > Terrestrial > Soil > Coastal area > Acid sulfate soil | place: Finland: Risofladan, Vaasa | collected... | reverse complement strand
GGTCCCGGCAAAAAAATAAAAGTTGTCATAAAAAGCTTTTCCGAAATAGTTGCCGGTGGCAGGATTGCCGAAAAAGTCTGGAGCAAGAGCGGTAACCAAATTTATCGCCGCTAGATAGGAAGCCTGGCTGGCGGCAACTGTTGGGTCAATCTTGCGAATTGAGTTTTGGGCCAATTCAAATCCCGGCAAAAGCTGGATTGAAGAAAAGGCAATTCCCCAAAACCAAAAAATGGCCAACAGTAATATTTTCTTCCAATCAAAAGACTTCTTTTTTAGCCAAGGAAGCAAATAAAAAAAGAGGATATAAAAAGCAGAAATTATGTAAGAATAAATCACTATCGGCAGGTAACCGGCAAAAATCTGCCAAGCAACCAAAAATGGGAAACCAAAAAGAAATAGCTTCTTTTTATCACCTAAAATTTTGTCGATAAACAAAAGCAAAAGCGGTAAAAAAAGCGCCGTATGTCCATGAACGTTATACTCTAACCAGGCAATTTGAAAGCCAGACAGGGAAAAAACGATTGCCCCTAACAAAGAAGGAAGACGTCCCAGCTTTTTGTAGCGCAGAAACCAAAAAAGAGCCATCATTGTTAAAAGCGGGGAAAGGGTTACCCCCCAAGACCAGGCCAAGGCTTGAGGCAAAAATAGGAAAAGCAGATTGACATAGGAAAAAGCAGCAGATTGGAAATTGGCTAGCAAGGGCATTCCCCCAAAATAATAAGGGTTCCAAAGGGGCCAGCGAAGAAGACGAAACTGGTCGATAACCAGTAAGCGCCAGGGATAAAGCAAAGAAGGAATATCGGAAATTAAGGGGTTTTTTACCGGTACGCCGGTTGGAAACCCCCATTTATAGTCAAGCCAGGGATAATAAACTCCGGTAATAATATCGGCAGGAATCGGCAGCAAAGCATTCAGGAAAAAGTGCTTAAACAAGAAAAACCAAACCAAAAAAACAAATAAGATGGGCCAAAATTTGATAAACAAATTTTTAAATCGCATCTGCCTGTTTCACTTTACCGGCAAGAAGCTTAACGATAAAAAAGAAAGAGGCGCCGGCAAAAACACTTCTTATCAAACTCTTGAATTGGAAGACATCAGTGTAGCGCTTAACTAGCTCCGAAAGGCCAGTCGCTTTTTCCAGTTGGGGCCAAAGCGGATTGAAAAGACCAAATGAAAGAGAGGGTTCAAACATTAAGGTCAAGGCCAGCCAGGAAACAAAGATGGTTAGAGCCAAAAGCCAGTTTTTAAAATTATTTTTCACTAATTCCCAAATCAAAAAAGGCGTTACCCACAAAAACCACTGGGGGTGGAAATGAGTAACGCCAAAGGTCAAAAGTAAAATTGATAAAAAGTAAGCCGACAGGTCGGTTTTCTTTTTTGAATAGTAAGCTAAAAAATAAATTACAATTAAGCCGAAAACAAAAGGATAAATCACTTCGGCACCAGATAGGGGCCAGCCCATATAAAGCATTTTTTGGCTTTTGGGCGAAAAAACTTGAGCCCTAAAAGCAGATGAACCCAAGAAAGGAGTAATGAAAAATAAAAAGGGAACAAAGCCGAGCGCGAGATTTTTGGCTCTTTCCCAAAACTTCTCACTGCTTAGGAAAGCCAGGGGAAAGAGCAAAAACAAAGGGTACATTTTATAGGAAGCGGCTACCCCAACAGAAAATGCCGCCCAGGAAAATCTTTCTTTCTTGAAAAAGTAAGCCGCCAAAAGGGTAAAGAAAGACGGCAGCAGGTCCAGCTGGCCAATCATAAAAGTGGCGTAAATGGTTACCGGATTAAACATCCAGAGGCTAAAGGCGAGTTTCTTTTTTTTCGGGTCGTCAAAAAGCCCCGCCAGTAAAAATGCCGCGCCAATATCAAAAAATAAGTAAGGAACTTTAAAGAGAAAAAGATGCAAAAATAACCCTGGATAAGAATGCAGCTGATCCAGGTTTTCCATCAGCCAGGGAATTAGCTTGGGGTCGGCAAAGGGCTTTACCAAAACCCTAAAAATTCCCAAGGTGTAGTAGGTCAGAGGGGGGTAAATAAAAATATCGCTGACGCCAAAATTTTTTACCAAAGGATAGTCTGGTGGAAGATTGGCCAAGGTATCGTAAAGATTAAGCTTCCCTTCGTAGGCAAAAAAATAAGCGCTAAAAGAATGTCCCAGCAAATCGGGGTGGAGTGTAATTGGCATTAAAACTAGTCTTAGCAAGATTCCCAAAATCAAGACTAACCAAAGTTGCCGAAAGAGACTAAAAACTTTTTTGTCAGTTTTCATTATCTATTAGGCGGCAAATTTCTTCGCCAAATCTTTTCTTGGTAAAAGTCTTACTTCTTAGCATAGCACTTTGACTGATTTGCTGCATCAGTTTTGTTTCTTTGAGTAAACGAGAAGTAAGAGAAATTATTTCTTTTTCAGTCTTCCAAAGAAAACCATTTTTTCGGTTTTCGACAATTTCTTTCTGGCCTCCTTTAGCCTGAACTACCACTACACAACCAGCGGCCATTGCTTCAACCGTAGAAATTCCAAAATGTTCAACCTTTTCCGGCTCTTTTTCCTCATCAATCCCAAATCCGGCTGCTCCCCAATAAATCTTAGCCTTTCCATAAAGCTTAAGAAGCCTCTCTAGCGGCGGATTTTCAATTATTTCTATTGGGTAGCCTCCGGCCATCTTTTTGAGCTGGCTGACAAATTCTTTGCCGCCAATTTCACTTCCGCCAGCTAAAGTTAAGCGCCAATTATTGGCCGCGCCTGAATTAATCATCTTTTTAAAAGCCTCCACTAAAACATCTTGTCTTTTGTTTTGAAGCAGCTGGGAAAAGCGGCCAACGCAGAGAATCAAGTTCTCCTTTTTCAAAGGCTTTATTAAATCAATGTCAACCGGAGGATAAACTACGACCGAATCTGTGCCTAGATTTTGGTCAATAACTTTTTTGGTAAAAAAAGAATTGCAAATAATTTTTTCAATCCTCTTAAGCTTTAAAAAACCTATAATGCCCTTCTTTGATATGTTTTTAAAAGGAACTTGAAAATGTAAAAAATTTCTTTTTCCAAACATAAAAGGAAGGCTACCGTCAGAAATGTAGAACAAAAGATGATATTGCTCCTCAAAACTCTTTCTTTGGAAAGGAGTAAGTTTTGCTGGAGAATAGTTAACAAAATTTACTTTCTCAAGCTTCAAACCAAACCTCTCAATTAATTTTTTCTTTATTGCTTTGTCTCTCCAAAAAAGGTCAACTTGCCAATTTTTCTCAAGCAATATTTCCGCCAAACTCAAACAATATCGCTCTCCTCCACCAAGAGTATCAAGATAAGGATCAAAAATTCCTGCCTTCATTTTTTCGTCTTTTGCTGCATCTCCCAAAGCCGGGCATAAGTAATAAAAACGCTGAAAATTTGATAAATGGCTTCAATTATTCCTTCGGTGCCATCCCGAAAAGCCTGAGCTCTAATCATCCGTTGATAAAACTCTCTTGCCATCGCTGACAAAAATCTCCGAATGTTCATCGGTGGATGCCCGGCATCGAAAAGCTTTTGGGCCTCAACTTCCGACCAGTTAATCGTATTTTGCAGCTTGTGCTTAAAACTGCCCCGATGGCTAAAATGAACCAAAGCCTCCTTAAGATAGCCTATTTGGCCGTCAATTTTTGGCTGCTCATGAAGTTCCCCTTCCCAACTTTCAAGTTTTTCTTTTCTCATCAAACGCAAAACGTAATCCGGCCACCAACCACCCCAATGAAGCTCTTTAGTTAAGCGAATATTCCTCCGGGGAATCGCATAAGCAGAAAAGCGGTTATTTTCTTGACTAATCAAAGTATTGATTTCCTTTCTTAAGACTGGTGTCACTCTTTCATCCGCATCAACATAGAGTAACCATTCCCCCCTGGCCGCCTGGACGCCTAAGTTGCGGTGGTCAGCAAATGAATTGCCTTTAGACTCAACAATATTTTTAATTCCCTGTTTTCCAACAATCTTTAAGGTCTTGTCCGTTGACTGGTTATCAACGATGACAATTTCATCTGCCCATTTAACCGACTCCAAACAGTCAGCAATAACCTCTTCTTCATTCTTGGTCAAAATAATTACCGACAGCTTGATCTTTTTTTGTGTATTTTTCTCATCCATTCTTCTTCCCCCAACTTCCTTTGCCCAAGTTTCTTAAATAAAAATCTCTGATCGCTGTTTTTTGCCACTCTCGACCAGAAATCAAAATCTTAACACTTTCTTTTATTAAAGCAATCTTTGATTTTAGTGGGGCCCAGCGCATCCCAAAAAGCAATCGATTTCGAGTTAAAAAATAATCATGGAGAGCCGAGCCAGGGCCGGATGAACCGGCATTAAGGTGCCAAATAACTGCTTTTGGGCCATAGTAAAGTTTAAAACCCGCCTTTTTAGCCCGCTGGCAAAAATCATTTTCCTCAAAATATAAAAAATATTTAGGGTCAAGCAGTCCCACTTTTTTAAAAACTTCGCTTTTCACCAACATCAAACAACCATTAACATACTCTGTTTCTTGCACCTTATCATACTGGTTCTCATCAACCTCGTCCACTCCCCGATGAGAAGCATAAACATTCTGCCAATCAATCTTTCCCCCAGCATACCAAATTACTTTCCCCAAATCCTTCTTTTTATACCGCTCTTTATGAAATTCGTAACCTTTTTCAAAATAAATTTTGCCGCCAACAATGCCAGCTTCCTCTTTTTCCGCCACTTCAATCAATTGAAGTAAAAAATCCGCCTTAACTCGGGTATCATTGTTAAGCAAACAAACAAAATCCGCTCCATTTTTAAGCGCATATTTGATGCCGATATTATTGCCTTCGGCAAAGCCCAAATTCTCTTTATTTTCAATAAAATGAATTTTTAAATTCTTAATCTTTGAACTGACTAATTTTTTTATTTTTTCAACCGAGTCATCAACAGAACCGTTATCTACTACTAGCACCTTTAAGTCAATTCCTTTTGTTTCTGCTTTGGCAATTGAGGCCAAGCAATTGGCTATCATTTGCCAGGCATTCCAGTTTAAAACAATTAAAAAAACTCGCTTATTTCTCATCTTCACAAAAAGCAATTAACCAAGGAAATATTCTTCTTATCCTTACCTTATTGTAGTGCTTTCTTAAGAGCTGCTCAAAATTACTAGGATTCCAAAAATTAACATGATCGGGGTGCTTGCCTTTGGTTTTTAAGTAGCTAGCAGAAGCTAAGGAAGCCAAAGAAAACCAAGGCTCAAAAGGAACAGAAAAAAGCGCTTTTTTGGTCACTCTTTTAACCTCCCCAACCGCTTTTTCTGGTTCTTTCAGATGTTCCAAAACCTCCAAGACTAAGCCCAGATCAAACTCGGCCGATTTAAAATTCAGTTTAAAAATATCCTCTCGGCAATACTCAACGCTGGGATTTTGTTCTTTGGCCTTTTTCAAAACCTGCGGGTCAATATCAACTCCAACCAGCTTTATCTTTGGCAATTGAGCACAAATGACTTTATCCGGATAGCCTTCACCGCAACCAATATCAATTACTGTCTTTGCCTTTGACTTTCTGATAACCCTGACAATTTCTTTTAAAAGCTGACTAATAAAAATCGTTTTAACTGGATGGCGATATTTTTTCTCCTCTTGACTTTTTTTCATCTTATTAATTAGCTTTTTCCCGGGTATGAAAAATTAATTCCGCCAGCAAACCGGAAGTAAAGAGCTGAACTCCAGAAATAATCAGCAGTATTCCCAAAAACAAAAGCGGCCGACCGCCAATCGCTTGACCAGAAAACCAAAGAATAGTTAGATAAAGACAGATAATAATTCCCAAGGTAATCATCGCTCCTCCTAAAAACCCAAAAAGATGAAGGGGCCGGGTTTTAAAATTAGTCAAAAATAAAATCGTAAAAAGGTCAAAAAAACCCCGGATGAACTTGGAAATTCCGTATTTAGAAGTGCCATATTTCCGGGAAGCATGAGAAACTTCAACTTCACTTACCCGAAACCCCTCTTTAGCCGCTAAAACTGGAATAAAACGGTAAAGGTCGCCGTAAAGATTTAAGTTTTCCACTGTTTCCCGGCGAAAAGCTTTCAAACCACAATTAATATCATGTAAAGAAACTTTAGTCGTTAGCCCAATAACCAGATTAAAAAATCGGGAAAACAAAACATTAAGCCAAGGATCTTCCCTTTTCTTTTTCCAGCCGCAAACCAAATCAAATCCTTCCTCAAGTTTCCCCAAAAGTTTTTTAATTTCCTCGGGTTGATCCTGAAGGTCAGCATCCAAGGTCACCACTATCTCTCCCCGGCTTTGTCTAAAACCAGCCATTAAAGCTCGCGATTTACCCTGGTTTTGACGGAAAGTAACCAGAGAAATCCTTTTGTCTTTTGCTCTCAGCTTTTCAATTAGTTGTCCTGAGCGATCAGTAGAGCCATCATTAACAAAAATCAACTCGAACGCCCTGCCTTTTAAGGCCTTAACTACTCTTTCATAAAGCTCGTCTAAGCTTTTTTCTTCATTAAAAACCGGAATTACCAGAGAAATCATTTTTCTTTTATTCTTTCTAGCTTAAAAACACTAATGCCATTTTTAATTGGCCAAACCCGAGTTGCTTCTGCAGGTAAAAATGAACTTATTTCCCAAACAGGATAAGACAAAATATCTTTAGCCCCTCCTCTCCCGATAACGTAAAGAGTCTTCGCCTTCGGATATTCTTCTACGCCCATTGGTTTTTTACCAGTTGTTTCAATTATATAACGATAAGGATAGGCTCGGGTATCACCATCTAAAAGAGCGGCCACATTAAAGTTGCCTCGAGCATCCTGAGCAATAATTTTCCCTGCCTGTCTTACGCCATCCAAATCCCATCCTTTAGGCATACTGCATTCACCATTGCAAGAATAATTGACCTTTAATAAGTTAAGTAAGAGCAAGCCTAAAAAGATAAAATAAGCAAAATATCTTGTTTTACCTTCTGTAGCTTTCTCAAATACCAACCCAGCCACTAAAAAGATAAATGGATAGGCTGCTCCCAAATAGTGAACCAGTATTGGGCCCGGATATAAAGAAACGGTCACCAAGATAGAAAAAATAAATATGAGATTTAATTTTAAAAACTTATTTTTTTGTTTTTGAAGCAAAAGAAAGGCTATTCCCAACAAAATGCTTAAAGAGATAACTATGTTCAGCCAGAGAGGATATCGATAACTAAAAGAAAAGTACATGCTTTGCCAAAACGCCAAAAATATCCTTTTTAAAAAAGAAAGCCATGAAAATGCCACTACTTTGCCAGAACCAGATAGAAATAAAAAAGCTTTTGTGTTATAAAACTGATGTCTTAGTTCGAAAATCAAATAAGGGAGGATTGCTAAAAAAGAGCCAAGATAAAACCAAAGTTGTTTTTTGAAAGATAATTTTTCCCAAACTAGATAAAAAAATAATCCTATCAATAAACCAATGGAAAGAAAATTTGCTTGTAGAGCCAGTCCGGCAAAAATTCCCGAGAGAAACAACAAGTAATGTCTCTTGCGAGTTTTGAAAAAGTTGACCAGAAACCAAACGGCAACAATAGAGAAATTATGCATAAAGTTGGAATTAAAGACATGCTTTCCATATTCGACCATCCGCGGGGAGACAGCAAACAAAAAAGCGGCAAAAAAACCTGCTCTTTTATGACCAAAAGCTGAGGCAAGAGAATAAATCAAATAAACAGAAACAAGAGAAAGTAAAACAAAGCCAATGGCAGGACCCAGGGGGTCAAGACCAAAAAGAAGCAAAAAAAAGGCATTAAAATAATGATAAAAAGGGCCAAAATGGACGGCGGAAATGCTAGTCGGCGGACCCAATAAGGTTAGCTTCCCTTTTAAAATCTCTCGGGCAATTAGCAAATCCCTGCCCTGCTCACCCAAAAAAGTGGTCAGGGACTCAAGACGGTAAAGACGCAAAAATGCAGCTAGGAGAACAATAAAAAGTACCACCAAGCTCTCTTTGTTTTTTGAGCAAACTTTTTTAATCAATCTCATCTTAAATTTTGGATTTAAGCTTGAAGCGCAATTTCTCAAAAGGGCTTGAAGTAGTCTTTTGCAGCCAATAAAGATAATTATGGATAACTTTTAAAGAGAGTTTGTTTATGCCCTCAATTTCTTCTTGTTCAAAATTTCCCTTTTCCCATACCTTTAGATAGACAACAAATTCGGAAAAAGCCTGAAGCAAGGCTAAAACCAAACCATGCAAACCATCCTTGTACCCCTCGCCGGCAAAAAAGCGGGATAAAAATTCATCGCTCGGCTTGGTGATTAACTCTTTCCATTCGAACTTCTCTTTTAGAGCTATTTCTTCTGCTTGAATATCGCTGTAGCGGTTAAGCCTTTCAATAAATTGGGAAATTGACTGGAAGTTATGATGAACTAAAGCATTTTCTTCTTCTGCTTCCAGTTTTGTTCCCTGGCCTTTGGCCTCAGGCGGTTGATGGATTTTCTCGGAAAATTTTACCGCCCCTTTCCTAAAAAATCTGACAAGATAATCCGGCCACCAGCGGGAATGCTCTATCCATTTACCAAAAATTATATTTTTTCGAGGAATTTCAACATAATCAAATTTATTATCTTGGGCAATTTTTTTTAGCCTGACGGCTAATGTTCTCGGCAGCTCTTCGTCGGCATCAATTACTAATATCCAGTTCCCCGTGGCTTTTGAGAGAGCAAAATTCCTGGCGGGCTCAACATAACGAGTATATTGGTGATTAAAAACTTTAGCCTTGAACTTTTTGGCAACTGCGGTTGTCTGGTCGGTTGAGCCCATATCGACAACCACAATCTCATCGCTAAAGTCTTTAACCGACGCCAAACAACGGGGTAAATTTTCCTCCTCATTAAAGGTATTGACAACAATTGAAATTTTCATTCTCTATTAATTTTACCTTATGGCTTAAACTTCCTCAATTAAAGCTCGAGCTCAAAAATTTCTGCCCGAGAATTTTCAAAAATTAATTTAGCCCCAACCAAGTCTTTTCTCCAATTAACTTTCGCATCCTTAACCAAATAAATATAGCGAATATTGTTGATCGCCAAAAACTCTTTTGCCTCTTGAGAATCAGTGGCGGAAAAAAAATCAAAGATATTCTCTTTCCTCTCTTCCCAGTCATAACCTAAAATATCAAGGTTGGTTTCTTCCAAAAAGGTCTGTTTCCCGGAAAAAGCAGAAACATAAGCAGTGGGTGCATAAACCCTCAAAGGCAAAGGAGTAGTCTTGTAAGCGGCTTTTTCAAAAGAGCTGTAAGGGAAAGTCAGAACTACTCCTTGGGGTTGCTGTTTTAAATATTCTAATGCTTCAAGTTCAGCTTTTGGCAGACTAGCTGGCGGCGGCCAACCCAGATAGCCTTTTAATGAAGAGACAGTAGTCGGAATTGTTAGAAGCACCAAGAGGATCAATCCTGCCCGAGAGAAACTTTTTTTACTCTGAATCAACCTGGAAAAAAAACCGGCGGCATAAAAATTGGCAAAAAACAAAAAATAGTAAAAAAACTGGATGGTATTCCAAGCGGTTCCTTTTTGGACAAACAAAAGCGGAATTGAAAAAGCAACTAAGCCTCCTCCGAGAAGGAAAAAGTCAAAAGCAGTCAGATTTTTTAACCTCCTTCTCAAATCAAAAAAACCAAAAACTCGGGTGCCTAAATTACCAATCAAAAAAATAAATATTCCCGCTAGTTCAATAATCAAGGGTTTAGGAGCAAGACTATTTACTCTTGCTAAGGCAATTGAAGGCAAATACAAGCGGTCGCGGGATTCCATCATGGAATTTATAAACCAAAAGGGGCGCCAAACAAATAAATTGCTTGAGGTTCTTGCATTGACTAAAAACAAAATCAAAGAAATAAACAAGGAAAGAGGCAAAATCGGCAAATACTCTTTCTCTTTTCTAAAGAATTTAAAAATTATGAATGCAAAAAGACCGGCAAAAGCAATAATTGCCGCATAAGATTTAATGCTTATCAACAAACCTACTAACAAGCTTATAATTATAATTTTTCTTAATTGTCTTTTTTTTAAAGAAAGCAACAGCAACATTGCCCCAAGCAAGACTAATAAAGATAGAGCGAAAGGAGGGTTGATAAGAGTGGAAATCGATTGCATCGACCAAAATATCGATTCTCCACCAATTCCTTCTCCCCTCCATAAAGTAACCAAAAAACCAAAGGAACCGGCAAAATAGTTGAAAAAAGCCAACCAAAAACCAGTCCAATAGTCTTTTCTCCAGAAGTAGCCGACTAAAAATGAGAGCCAGCCCAAACTAAAGGAAAAAATTATCGGGAAAACCTGGAAATAAAGAAAGGAGCCGGAAAGCCCGGAGAGTTTGCTTGTCAAAGCCAAAAGATAATCAAAAAACAAATGGTAATTGGCCAAAACCGCTCCGGAGAAATTCGGGTGAGGCAGGGGGAAACCGCGGAAAGCTTGATTGGCTAAAGCCAGATGCCAGACACCATCATGTCCATTGGGACCCCAAAAACCCAAGCCAAAATCATAAGTCAAACCGCTTCTGGCCATAGTCAAACTCTGAGCTACTGTTCCCCCAGCTATCAACAAAGCCAGAAAGAGTTTCTGGTTTTTGGCCAGTTTCATTGTTTTTTCCTCAACAGAGAATAAAGTCTGAAAGAATCTTCAAACAAAGCTTTACCGATTAAAAGATAAGAAACAAGCAGGTAAACAAATCCGCCAGCCAAAATCCTTAATCCCAAAGATAAAATTAAGTTTTCTGTCATTGGTTTAAACAGGAAAACAAAAATTCCCATAAACAGAGTAGCTAAAAGCGGTTTACCAATTGAGGAACCTAAATCAAATTTCACCACTTTGCGAGCAATGTAAATCGCAATGGCTGAAGAGAGAGAAATGGTGGCGGCCGCGATTGCCACGCCATTAAACCCTAACCTTATCGCTAAAACAGGCATTAAGGCCCAAGTTAAACCCAACCACATAATCATCAGCTTAAAGGTTTTTTTAATTTGGCCAACGGCGTTTAAGAGATTGGTCATTGAAGTGGAAATTGTGGCCCAGGCGCTGTTAAAGCTATAAAGATAAAGAGCCAGCAAGGCCGGCTCCCACTTTAAGTATCTAGGAATAACTTCTACCAAGTCCGAAGCCAAAAGGGAAAATCCCATTAAAATCGGGAAAGTTAAGAAAGACAAGAAGAAAAGAGTTTTTTCTACCGCCCTTTTTAGGCTTTCCTTTCTATCCTGCATCCGGCTATAAGCGGGAAAAGCAACTTTCGAGACATTATCCATCAAAAATCTCAAAGGTTGTTCTGCCCACCTTTTCGCCCAACCCAAATAGCCTAAACCTGAAGCGCCGATAATACGGCCAAGAAAGATGGTCATTAAATCATCCTTTGCCACGGCCATCAAAGTATTCGCCTGATAGGGAACACCAAATTTAAGAAGCCTTGAGAGCGAAGGCCGGGAAAAAGCAAAACCGACTCTCCAAGGGGCAATCAAATACATGGAAACCAGCCCGACGATTCCTCGTGCTAAAACTGCCCAGGTAAAGCTCGTCAGCCCAAAGCCTCGCCAAGCCAAAATTACCGCTACCAGATTAAAAGTAACTGTTTCCAATATTTGAGGAATAATCAGTAAGTTAAATTTCAGACTTCTTTCAAGAATAATCGAGGGAATCGTTTTAAGAGAAGAAAGGAAAAAAGAAAAACCCAGAGCGTATAAAAGATAAATGCCCGCCTGGCTTAAACCATACCACTCTTGAGCAAAAGGAGAAAGGATAAAGATAAAAATTAAGAGAGCCAAAACTAAAAACTGTTGAACCCCGAAGGTAGTGCGCAGGTCTTCGTCAGTAACTTTTTCTTTTTTCTGAATTAAAGCCGCCGCCAACCCCACATCAGAAAAATAAGCAAAAAAATTAATGAAAGCGGAAACCAAGTAAAAAACTCCAAAAGTTTGCGGATCTAAGAAAACCGTTAGAAGAAAGGTTGAGCCAAAAGCAATTCCTTGAATTAAAAAGCTTCGGGAAACTAAGGAAACAACGCCGACCAAAGACCTTTTTTTTACTAAAGAGAGGTCAATCTCATCTGAAAACGTCTCCTCCAGCGCTTCCTTCATCAAATAATTCTAGCATAAATAGGGCTGACAATATAATATATAACCAGGTATCACCAAATGAGAAAACTGGTTAAAAAGTATCTTCCCCTTTTAATATTTCTTATTTCTCTTTCTTCTTTCACTTTCCTTTTTTTTATCCAGCGTCATTTCATGACTAACTTTGATGAATATGATCATTTGGCCGCGGGCTTTTTAATGAAAAACGGCTGGAGATTATACCGCGATATTTTTAGCCATCATTTCCCTTTCCCTTATTATTGGATCAGGCTTTTTACCCCGTTTTGGAAACCAGAAACTTTTGCCCGAACAATCTCAATTTTCAGGATGAGCCTGGTTGTCTTATACCTATTCTCTTTTACTTCAATTTTTTTTGGTTTTAAAAACAAAAAATCCAAAGTTGCCTTTTGTCTCTGGATTATTATTTTGGGAATATTTGCCTCTCTTTACCATGGAAATTTAATCCTTAGCGAGACTTTTTCGGCATTGGCAATTTTTTCTTTGTTTTGGCTTATCCTTCCTATAATTCTCGGCTGGGAAAAACCTAGTTTTTACAAATCGGCCCTAGGAGTCATCTTCTCTTTTGTCGGCTTTTGGACTCAACCGCTACTTTTAATCTTGGTTTTACTGCCAACCTTAATTTCTCCCCCCCAAAAAAAGTTAAGGATTTTAACTATTACTCTCTTTGTCAATTTCTTGCCTCTAATATATTTCTCAATTTCTGGTCAATTAAAAGATTTTGTGGAAGAGGGGCTTTGGTTCAATTTCAGGATTTACCCCAGATATTATTATGAATTGGAAACCGTCTATTCTAAGTCTCAACCTTTACAATACTTGATAAGTTTTATCAAAACCGAAAGCTATTTATTGACACATTTTTTTGATTTCCATCAATCACTACAATTTATTTTCAACCTAAGTATCATACTCTTGGCCATAAAAGTATTTCTAAAAAGAAGTTGGCAATTTAGCTTGGCATTTCTTATCATCTTGCTTTCCTCAAGAGCAAGAGAGATTAAAATTATTCCTGGGAAAATTTTTAATTTCGGGATTTTCCCTTTTTTGACCATTGCCTCTGCCTCATCAATAATTCTGGCCATAAATTATTACAAGAAATACAAACTTTTTAGTTGTATTTTTATTATCCTTTTAATATTTATTTCCAGCATTTGTGTCCGGCCGATTGTTAACCAATCTTTAAAACCTGGTTACAATTACCATGTTTTTTGGAGCTACCGGCAAGAAAACGGAGAAATAATTAACACCCTTTCTCGCGCCGGAGAAAAAGTTTTAGTTTATCCTCATGATGTCGATCTTTACTTTTTTGCCCAAAGGCAACCCCTTGACCGGTTCTTATATTGGTTCCCCTGGATAAATTCTGTAAATAAATATCGACAAGAAAGATATCTGGCTATCAAGAAAGAAAAACCGCCGGTAATTTATTCTGGCGACCTAAGATTTAAAGAGGATCCCGACTATTATTCCCAGTTTTTTCCGGGTCTACTTAATGGCTACAGTCAAATAGCAAAAAATGGTCAGCCAACAAACATTTGGTTGAGAGATGACCTTAAGCAAAGGATTAAGGCTCCCTATTCTTTGTTCACCACAAACAAAAAGTAATCCTCGCGAAAATCTTGCCCATCGTCCTCATAAAGACATTTCAGACTATCATCATGGTAAATTAACCGAGGTCCATTACAATCAGAAAGAGCTACTTTTGCTTGTTGGCTGGCTCCACCCCAAGCAGAAGGAGCCTCAGGAAAGTCAGAACCATTTTTAAAATAAATCGTCGCTCCTTTAGGCAATTGGGGATAAGTTGTTTTTAAATGGGAAATTGAGTTTTTGGCTAACTTTGCTCTTCCGACTACCCAATAAGTTTCCTTGTAAAAACCAATTGTTAAAAACGAAACCAGAATAAAGATCCCAAGGAAAAATACGATTGTCTTTGTTCTTCTTTCTGCCAACAATAAAGCAATTAAGCCGCAAAAGCCTAAAAGAGGAACCTCAAGGTAGTAAACAAACTTGTGTTGGGGCAAGAAAAGGAAAGGCAATAAAGTTATCAAAAACCAAGAAAGAAAAAGAAAGACTTTTTTTAGTTTTTCCTTTTTAAAAAAGGATTTTAGAAGCATTAATCCGCAAAAGAAAAACATAAACAAAGAGCCTGAAACTATTGCTTTCCCTCGCCAGCCTGAAATCTGCCAAAAACGAGGATTCACCTTTAGTCCCGGACCAACAAAATCGACTAAGCTTTCCGGCAATCCAAAAGACCAAAAAACATACCACAAAACTGTATTGAAAATCTTAGTGATTGAAAAGACCGGTTGATAGACTAATTCTGCGGGGATATTAAAATATTTGACCCTTAAAAAGAAATAAAAAAACAGAGTCAAAAAATAAGGGAAGGTTCTTAGAAATTTCTTCTCCCTCCAAAACTCTAGCAAGAAAATTATTATTGGCAAGGTGATGGCTGTTTCTCTCGAAGCCAAAGCAAGAATAAAACTCAAATAAGAAAAAGGGCTTTTCTTTAGATAAAGAAAGACAGTTAAAAAATAGAAAAAGGCGACCCCAACCTCTTCAAAAGTCGAAATGTAAGCCAAAGTAGAAAAATGGCTGGCGGAAAGAGCATAAAGAGCGCTTGAGATAAAGGCAGGCTTTTCTCCTAGCAAAACCTTTGTAATTTTAAAAACTAAATAAATATTTGTCACAAAAAATAAAAATGAAATTAGATGAAAGCCAAAGGGATTGAGCCCGAAAAGAGCTCTGCCAAAAAATAAAAACACCTGGGTAGTTAAAGGACGATAAAACATATAACCATAATCATTGTTAAAAGAAAAAAAGGAAATAAAATCATGAAAGTTTTTTGCCTGACTTATTTGGAGATGAAAAAAGTCATCCTGGGTAAAGTAATAAAAAAAAGTCGAAGAAAAGAAAAGAATCGTGATTAGAAAAAGAAGTAAAAAAAATGTCTTTCTAGTCATTTTTTGCTAAATTAAAGATACCTAAAAAGAGTGAAAACCGCTAGCAGCGCATCTTTGGCTTTAATTTTCTTACCTTCCTTATATCCCCGGGGTTGAGTTTTAATAGGCACTTCAATAATCGGATATCCTTTCTTTAAAATCTTAGCAGTAATCTCCGGTTCTATTTCAAATCGATTTGAAACCAGCTTCAGCTGACTATAAACCTCACGAGAAATCATTTTATAGCCAGTCTCCATATCAGTTAAATGGGAGCCATAAAAAAGATTGGTTAGAACAGATAAAAAACGATTGACTAAGTAATGTAGGGGCAGAGGAGTTTTATCTTTGCCAAGAATTTTAAGCGGCAGTTTTTTTAGCCTCGTTCCGTAAACTACTTTTGCCTGGCCTTCTTGAATCGGCTTTAATAGCCGAGAATAATCTTTGGGGTCATATTCCAAATCCGCGTCCTGAATAATTAAGAACTCTCCCTGGGCTTTTTTGAGCCCGGCTCTGACTGCCATCCCTTTGCCTTGGTTTTCCGGAAAAGAGAGTTTAACCAGGCGGCGACTCTTAAGTTTGTCAATTTCCTTTTGGGTCTTATCGGTTGAGCCGTCGTTGACCACAATAATTTCTTTAGGAGTTCTCTCCGCCAAAACTTTTTTGATTAACTGACCGACAGTTTTTTCCTCGTTAAAAACAGGAATAATAACCGAAAGCTTCATTTTAAAGGAAAAAATTTGGTTTTAGTAAAGGAACCAAGGGTGATGGCCACCAAAAAGACCAAAGACAGGGCGCTGGCAAGGTTGGCCCAGGAGCGGAGCAGGGTATTGCCAAACCAAATTTCCAGCCGATGCTCACCGGCAGGAACGGGAATGATTATTTCCCCATGAGGCTGGCCCGGTTTGAGGGTGGCCGCTTTCCCGTCAACAGTCGCTCTCCAGCCAGGAAAATAATATTGATTAAAACTCACCTCGGCCGGAGTTTTACTTTCAACCGAAGCCTGATAGTGGACTGCTGTCAGCTCTTGATAGTCTATCCGGCCCGAATTGATGGTCATTGCTGCCGAAGGCAAAGCGGTGGGCCTTTCTTGGGTCCAGATAGTCAGAGGAAGATAGTCTTCAGAATAGTTTAAATATTGAGGGGAAAGAAAGTCGCTTTTCCCGCGACTGGTGATATTGGCAAACATAATTTTTAAGAAGTGGTCGTCATCAACCTGGACAATCTCTTGAGGTTTAAAATAGCCAAGATTCAAGACAATCGCCAAAGCGGCAAAGCAAAGCGGAAGAAATCTTGTCCATCTTTCCCACTTTTTGCTTAAATCCTGGCAAAAACCAACCGCCAAAGAAGAAAAAAGAGTCGTTAGCAGTAAAAACCGCCAGGGGAACTGGACATACTGCCCCAAAGGCAAGAGGTTCCACAAAAAGCCGGAGCGGATATTCATCAAAAAAAGGCAAGCCAGAAAAGAAAGACTGGTGAATAAAAACAAAGCTTTTTTTGCCCCATTCCAGGCTTTTCTCTTGGCAATAAAAGCCAAGACTGCAGTTGCTAAAATCGCCAGATTAACCAAGCCAATCTGGAACGACATTCCATCTTCCGAACCCCAAACAGAGGCCCCATACCCCCATTTTGAGTAAAAAAGCTGCTTGATAAAGGGAAAGTGGTCAAAAGGATTAAAGGGAGTTCCAGGCTGAACAAATTTTCTCTCCAATATTGCCGGCAGCCAGAAATAGGCGGACAGCGAAAAGCCAAAAAGCCCACCCAGCGCCAAAGAAATCAGTGAAGACAGTTTTTGTTTTTGCCGGAGAGCAAAAATCAAGGCAAACAAAAAGGCAAAGGGAAGAAAAATAATCGCCGAAAGGCTGTGGGAAAGGAGCAGCCCAGCCAGGCTTAAGCCGGCAAAGCTAAGGCTCTTTAAGCTCCTTTTTTCGGCTAAATTGATAAAGCAAAGCAAAACCAAAGGCATAAAAACAAAGGACCACAGCTCCCCCACTGCTCCCCGTACATAAAGGTCAACCGCCCGATAGGGAGTAAAAAGATAGATAATTGCTCCGGCCAGAGAAGTGGTCCGGTTAAAAAACTTTCTCATCAGCAAAAAAAAGGAAATCCCCGAAAGAGGAACAGAAATCAAAAAAACTACTTTTAAAGAGTTTATCAGGGTGGCACCAAAAACAAGATAAAAAAATGAACCCAGATAAAAGGGAAAAGGGTAGTAAAAATTAAAAAAAGGATAACCATAGCCGAAACTAAAATCAGGCGCCCAGCGGGGTGGAATTTGGCCGCTTAAGATGGCTCTGGCCATTTGATAAAGATTGGCAATTTGGGACTCATCGTGGAAGTGATAAAAGCCCGAATTAAGTAAGGGGTGAATGATTAATAAAGAAGCTAGAAAAATCAAACAAATAAAGATGATATTTTTTTCAAACAGTTTTTTCATTTTTTTGGTTTTTAATTATGATTAGGGCAATCAAAGAAACAAAAGAGACAGTAGAAATAACATTGGCTAGGCTTCTTACGGCAGTATCGCAGAAGAACCCCACTACGGTATGACTACCTTGAGGAACTGACAGCTCAATCACCCCTTGAGGATTATCCGAGTTAAAATCAACCAGCTCTTGGTCAATTAAAACTTCCCAGCGAGGGAAATTAAATACCGGGATTTTGACTTTTGTTTCAGCTGAAGAGGCGTCAATGGTAAACCGCAAAAAATTTGACCTTTTAACATATTGAGAAATTTTTGCTTCCCCCTCAACCACCCAGGGCAATTGTGGAGCCAAGGTTTCGGGAATCTGTTTTACTTCTTTGGGTAAATAATCCAAAAGAGCGGAAGCCATTTGGGTTTCTAGTTCGGTTCCGGAAAGTTTCCATTTATCATCAATCCCTGGGTAATTGTTTTCAGGCTTGAAATATTGAAAGTTTAAAACAATTACCGAGGCAACAATTATTCCTGCCAGAAGATAACGGACTTTAAAATTAGGAATTGCTTTCAAAAAATAAATTATTGTTCCAGCAATAAACGAAACCCCAAAGATAGCCAATCCTAAAAAACGCCAGGGGAATTGAACAAAAGAAAGCAGGGGAATTGATTCCCAAATAAAAGCAGAATCTCGATGCGTCAAAAATGAGGAAAAAAGAAAAATTAAGACAAAAAACAAAGAGGTCAGGGCTGGTTTCAAGTACTTTTTTTTGAAAATGCTGTAAACAATCAGAAAAAAAGCCAAGGGGACGAGCCACCAATGAGGCCAACCAATTTGAAAAGACATTTCACTTCTTGCTCCTTGCGAGCCACCGTAACCCCAAAGACGCAGGAAAAGAAGTTGGCCTTTGTAAACAAAATGGTTATGAAAATCAAAATACTCCTGGGTTAGCAGCTTAACATTTATCAAATTTCTTTCCATAAGTACCGGAAGAAGAAAAAAAGCAGAAAGTCCAAGTGCCCAGGCGAGGGCAAGTAAGAGTTTTGGGGCAAGTCTCCCCTTTTTACTAATCAGAAGAACAAAGATAGACCAAAGGAGCACAAAAGGAGAAAAAATCATATTCATAAGATTGTGGGTTAGGAATAAACCCGAAAGAGAAAAAGTTACCAACACAAACCAAACCAGTTTTTCTTCTTTGATGAATTTGTAGATAGCATAGAAGATTAATGGGAAAAAAGTGAGGGCCCAAGCTTCAGCCAGTGCTCCCCGGACATAGATATCAACCGCATGATAGGGGGCGTAAACATAAAAAAGCGCTGCCCCGACCGCGGCAAATCGCCCTAAGAATTCTTTAGCCAAAAGATAGATAAAAAATCCTGACAAAACCAAAGAAAGTAAAAACAAAATTTTAACAATGTCGACAAATTGAAAACCAAAAAGCCGGAAAAACATGCCAAAGTAATAAGGGAAAACGGAATAAAAATTAAAGAGGGGTTGTCCATATCCTGCTCCCATATCCGGAGCCCAACGACAAGGAATCTGGCCGTCCAGGAAACATTTTTCCATTTCCCAAAGCCGCATTACCTGAATGTCATCATGCATGGGGAAATAGCCTTTGAGTAAAAGCTGACGGTAAGCAGGGAAACTTAAAATCAAAATTGCCAAAATGGCAATGATTTCTTTTTTAAGAATTTTTTTTATTTTTTCTCTCATAAATTAAGATTCCGGGTAAAACAGTAAAACTTAAAATGGAAACAA
>Ga0307377_10003054_pt1 | contig 19202 bp, 18 predicted proteins | sample TR3MG_FD_202535 | JGI IMG/M metagenome (GOLD analysis project Ga0307377, IMG submission 202535) | Soil microbial communities from Risofladan, Vaasa, Finland - TR-3 | ecosystem: Environmental > Terrestrial > Soil > Coastal area > Acid sulfate soil | place: Finland: Risofladan, Vaasa | collected... | reverse complement strand
TGTTCCATACCTTTTTGGACGTAATCTTGCCCAGCGTAGCCACGCTTTAGCTCTTGCAGGGTCACTTTCTTTAATTGACCATCTGACTTTACTTCAAGTTCAAGATCGTCGGAAAGCTCCACAGAAGCGGCTGGCTCGTCGGTGTATTCATCCTCATCTACGTTTTCATATTCAGCATCTTCAGCTTCATCAGTATCGTAGCTACTGGCATCCTCGCTCTCAGCCATTACCTCTTCCGGTTCAGTCTGAGCGCCCTCAGTTACCTTTTCGGAAGCCTCAACAGCCTCGCTTGGATTATCTTGCTGAGTAGTTTCCATCAGCATTTCGGTTACAGAAGCAATGCTTCCATCGTTAGGATTAGTCGTCATGGCGGTGCCGATCCTTCTTTTCTATGAGCATCTCAGCGTTTACATCCGCTTGGAGAATATACTCAATTTGGTTTAATGCTCTCAAAATGGCGTGAGCGTCTTCACGTTTTTCCACTTCGTCGGCGCTGCTATTCGCAAAACCCTCAAGTTGCTGGTTTCGCAAATCCTTCATGATTAGCTGGAAATGTTCGTTTTGCATTAACGCCCTAGAACGTGATGCCCTAACCTTGTAATCCATAACCACCCATCATTTGTTCGTTGTGTGCGCGTGTTGCATCTTGCTCTGCTTTTACAGCCGCAACATTCACAGTTGAATTATACTGACCCAAAATCTTCGCAACTTCAACCGCGAGGTCTTGCACCATTTCATCGCGCTTTAGATCGTCCTTCATAGCAAGCTCGTGCATCTTAAATTGCTGATCCGCAGAAGCCTTCTGTGCATCCAACTGCAATTTAGCCATATCGACTTGCACTCTGCTTTGCGCTTTCATTTGCTCTGCCATTAAGAACGCTTGGTTTGGATCGGATGCCGGAGCGCCGCCTTGCTGTTGTTGCTGTTGCGCCATCATTGCCTCTTGCTGCTTTTGAGCAATCAACTGCTGTTCGCTTTCCGGTGTAACAGGCAAATAATAACGCTCTGAGTTTTTAAGGCCGACTGCCGCCAAAGTATCCGCCAGAGTGTTCCGAATATTAGTCATCGTGACCATGCCATTATTAGGCCCATATTGCTGCCAGATGCTCATTTGCATTTGGATAGTCTCGCGCAAAACCGCCGCCTTTTCGTTTTCGCGCCCCGTACCCAACCCGACATTCACTATGATATCCATGTCTGCGTTCCAGACCCTCGGATCAACAGCAACGAATTGGTTGTTTAGACGGATGATTTCTTCTTTGTCAGAATTTTTAATAATGGTCGAAGCAATCAATCTAAATAGCTGACGCATACCGCCTTCGGCTAAATTACGCGCCATGACTTCTGCCTGACCCGCAGCGCCTTCCATAGTAGCCGCAACGGCTGTGGCTGTGGCTGACTGCAATACATCTGGATCAAGCCCCTGTGCAGCCTTAGAAACGCCCGTTTTGTTATCAACAAGCATATCGAAATATTGCAAAGCTGGGAGCGTAGAACCCGCAGTAAACGGCACAACTTGCTCACGAATTGCACCGGGAGACTTAACTCGCACAATTCGACCGATCTCGTTATTGAGAAGATCGTCAATCGAAACTTGACCCTCGACAACTTCTAGGCCGGGATTGTTAGTCAATGACACGTTATCAAGAACACCACGCAGCATTGACGTTGCCGCGTCTTGGTCATTCATTACTAGCTCAACCAACGATCTTCCGAAAAATGCGTGTGGTTCAGGGTCGATTTCAAAAACCGCAAACGGCACTTCATCAGCTAGATCATAAGAAAGCATCTTGTAACCAGAACCAGCAAGGACAAAACGATAAAGCTGTGGGATGCCCAAGCCTTCAGCGTCAACCTTCATATAGGCTTCCGTAACGACAACTTTCTTAGATGTAGGATCAACGCTTTCATCATCGTCTTCATCAATGGTGTAGCCACGGCGCTCAAATTCAGCCTCAGACTCCATTGTCGAAATAGTCCCGGTCAAGCCTTGGATTTCGTCTTCCTCATAGCCCATAGCCAGCAAGTCGCCAATGGTCATGTCGGTGCGGTGTCCAACCACAAAGAAATCGTCTATGCTACGAGCATTTCTATCCACAAAGAATTCTTCTGGCGGGACTGACGTAATAAGAATGTCACCGTCAGAAACCGTGCGGCTGATCTTAACATCATAAATTGGACGTTCTATTTCAACGCCCATTTCGTCAATTTCAATTTCTTGCGTTATTGTTTGCTCTAATACTTCAACATCGTCTTCCTCTGCCAAGAACATAAACTCTTCAGCATTTAATCCAGTATAGCTATAGATTTCGCTTTTCGTCTTGTCCTCAAACATCACCTTGGCAATGCCGCACTTTTTAACCATAGCGTCTTGGAAAACATCGTTCAGCATACGATAGCCGTTGTTTTGCTGAAACTTATAGTTGGCGTATTTGGTCATTTGCTCCGCAATTGGAACGTCTTCTGGCATACGGGGAACAAACTCAACCGGGTTTTCTGTGCTTAGAAATACGCGCTGAATAGATGGTTTTATACCGCGAACAACATCACGGCACTTTGTGGCGACAACCTTAGACCGACCTTGCTCATGCCCAATATCTACCTTGCCATCGAAATAACGCTGCGCCCTGATCCGTGGTTCAGAGATTTCGCTCTCGATAAAATCAACAGCATCTTGGACCGCCTTTTGGACGATGCCCTCAACCGTGTCTTTATCCATTGGTTCAATACGCATATTTATTGTTCCTTACTGTGCCATTTCTTGCAATTTAGGTTGCAAAGCCCCACGCGCGGTTAATGAAAGAACACCAGCAATTTGGTTGACTAACAAATCATTTTCAGCCTGAGTTATGATTTGTCCAGTTTGCGCCCTTTCCATAATATCTAAAACCTTACGAGTTTCTGGCCCTTTAGCTTCAGTAAGCGCCCTCGCAACGTCTGCAAATATTTTTCTGCGCTGTTCAAAATCGTATTGATCGGTTCTGCCAGTGATAGCTTTAACGATTTCTTTCGCAGAACCAATTGGTTCTCCACGAAGTAATTGTCCAAAAAAGCCTTCATCTGTTACATCTTTTATATCTCGTTCTATAGCTTGGCGTTGTGCTGTTTTAGAGTTTATTGCAACAGCCGACCGAACTTTTGAAGTTTGCGCAACTTTATCTATCTCAGCCAATAGATCGGCTGCTTCATTGCCCATAATACGTTGAATTTTCTTTCGTGCTGCATCAGAGCTTGTAAGCCGGTAGAATGCATCTAGTTGCCGCGCAGCCAATTCTTGGTCGGACGGAACACCTTTTACGTTTTCTAATATTGTGCGTATATACTGACGCATCCCTAATTTTGATGCTTCTATTTGTGCTTGAGAAGGTTCTGGCCCTAACTCGTCAAGAATATCGCCAATTTCAGTTTGCGGCTTTAAGGCCTCACGCCCTAGCTTAAAGGCGTTTTGCTCGTCAATTTTTTCGCCTCCTAGCTTTACAGCATCATCATATAACCGCGCACCAGTTTTAGGTTCGATTACAGCATCACCTATAGATTTCTTTAAATCTCTAGCCAATCCGCCATAAAGCAAAGTGTCATCAGTTGCTTGCCCAAGAGGGGTTCTAGCGGCTTCTGCCAAATTTCCAAGAGCACGTTTTATATAATCAAGTTGCATTACATTGGGCATTTGAGTGTAGGATATTTCCCCATCATCTCCTAATGATGCTAATATTTGTTGATTTTTTTTGCCAGCCGCTCTCATCATCACATTAGCTTTTTTAATTGCTTGGTCTAAAATAGAAGGATCAATTCTATCTAGAGTGCTTTCAATATTAATACCAGCTTGAGAGCTATAATCTATAGGTTGACCGTAAGCAGCTTCATATGCTGATTTTCGACCTTTGGCTGTTTTTGCAGAAATCATTTCTGCCGCTTGAAGCGGAGTTAAATCTGCATCACCTAAAGTTTTATCTAAAGTTTGAGAAAGCCCTGCCGTAACATCATCTGCGCGTTGACCCAATGCGCGTGTTACAACTTGACCTTGACCGCCAACAGAAACGCTTGCATCAAGCAATGCTTGAGCGGCAGGACCAGCATCAGCCAACATCCCGGTTTCACCAGCACGTTCCAAATTTAGCAACGCTTGGTCAATATCACCACCAGCATCAAAAGCACTTTTAATAACTTCTGCCGCTTGTTTGCTAATGCGCAACGCACCAGCAATCATTGGAACATCTGATTTTCGCAAAAGATTTAATATGTTTCTGCCACCAGAAGCAACCAAAGGCGTAACAGCGCCAAGTGTGCCACCAGCAACAGCCCCTATCACTGCACCTTTACCACCTTCTCGAATTCTATTTTCACCCGGTTCAGCCTCACCAGCACCAGAAATAAATCCAGTAGCACCCCCAGCGGATAATCCAGCAGATCCACTCACAGCAGTTGATGCAAGCGTTCCTCTCTGGCGCGTCCCACTGATAATGTTTGCAAGTTGAGGAAGCCTTTTTAACAAGGCATAGCCTTCAGTTAAACCAACTCCTAATTGTGCAATTAAAGTTTCAACTGGACGTTCGCTTTGTTGCGCTTGCTTAATTGCACGGAGAGCGTCACCAGATTTTCCACCAAAATATTTATCAACGAGTTCATCCAACCAAGCACCAGAGCCGAAGCCCATCGCCTGTGATGCCGCTACTACCGGGCCAGTAGCTCTGCCGAGCGGAGATTGTTCTTCCGCCGCCGACAAAATGCTTTTCTGCCAATCTGAAGTGGCCATTGATCCAGCGGTCTGACCTTCTTTGTAAGCAGCAACACGCTTGGGATCAGATGTACTAAAACCACTGCCCATAATTAGCTCTCTGCCATCAGGCTGCATAACAAGAGCACTTCCATCATCTGGATTTACAAAGTAACCTTCACCGCCCGGTTTCGGAACAACAATTGGAGCCTTATACGGGTCCATTGTATCAGATATTTTGAACGCTTCATCACGAGTAGCAGCGGCGATACGCATTATATCACCCGTCTTTTGGCTCTTGATGTAAAAGATTTTTTTTGTAGGTTTTTTAGCCATTATTAAAATTTAACCTCCGTATTACCGCCTTCACTTTGCGCAGGTGCTTCTGGGGCTACATAATCAGGTGTCCCAAAAAGTGGGTTTATTTGTTGCTGCATTTTAAGAACTTCTTGTCGAGCATATGCAGTTCCTTCACCAGCACCAGCTTCTATTAACCTAATAGCTAATTCTCTATTTCGTCTTTTCTGATCTATAACTTGTTGCGTGTCTCCGGGCTGTGGAAAATATTGCAAGTTCGCGTTTTCAAATTCAGAGTCAGCAATAGCGGCTCCGGACTCCCTACGCAAAACAGCGTTAACAAAGTTTCTTCGCGCTTGATCGTAAGATTTAAACTCGGGTGATGTTAAATAATTTCCCGCGAAAGGAATATTGGAAAAGATTTTCTGCATAAAATCAGTTCCTTCCCTTTCAACTAAACGTAAATCATTTTCTGCCTGTCTCATTCTGCCAGAATATACTACTGCGCCACCTTCGCTCTCTTTTAAGTTAAGTTGAGACGGATCAATTCCTGAAATATATTCAAGTTCACCTGTTACTGGATTTCTGCGAGTTAATGTTGCCGTGCTAGGAGCTTGAAAAATAACCTTACCTGTATTCCGATCAACTAATGTTTTGCCGACAACAACGTAATCACCTGTTAATGATTTTCTATATGCTTCATATGCTTGCGCTGCTGGCATCCCGGCCCTTATAGCTTCGGCAAACAATCCACCATTAGGCTGAGAAGCCAACCAATCCGCTGTTCTATTTCGATCTTCGCCTTGCTGTTGACGCTCTACATCAGCCGCAGCCCGTTGCTGAAGCCCGCCTGTCATGCCTGACCTGCCTAAAGATAAAAACGCTTCGCGGGTTCGTGGATCACGAAGAAAACCCAGCAACCCACCAGAGCCTTGCTGTTGTTGCATTTTCTGCATTTGAATGGGGCTTGGCTGCTGCATATTGCGGCCTGTAGGTTGTCCGTCCATTGCTGAAGCTCCTCCAAAGATTTTGGCTTCCAAAGATTCCGTCATTGTCCCGTTGTTGGGAATTGGTTTTGGACCCGCCTTATTTGCTTTTCCAAAAACGTGTTGACCTATGGTTTGCCAATCACCGCCACCAGATGCGCCCCAAGATGGGTCAGCAAGATCTGGATTATAATAATGGGTCGCACCGCCTGTTGGATCTTCATAATTTCCAGAAAGCAAGGCGTCAGCAACTTCATACGCTTTAGCATTTGGCGTAAAGCTCATATCTTGGCCTTGTTCACCGTCAAGATACTTAGTGGTTCTATTCCACGCAGAGAAATGACCCGGCTGCAAGATGACTTTGCCAAGATCATTGCCGCCAGCAAGACGGTTCATAATTACCGAACCAACAGCCACCATGCCATTATAGCCTTGGTTTCCAGCCTCGGCTTGCAGTGTCTTTGCTAATAGGTCTCGCTGCGTTAGTTCCATTTAATTAAAAACCCGGAAAAGATGGGAGGCTGCCAATAGTACCCAAAATCTCAAACAATCCCGGCCTTCCAGATTGCGTAACGGAAGCTCTAGGAAGTCCGCCGAGTATTCCAGAACCAGTTTGCAGTGCCTGACCTGGGTAGCCAAGGTTTGCCAGTGTTTGATTGCGAGACGCATTCAACATTGCTTGTTGTGCCGCTTTCGCCCTCGCAGCCGCCGCTTGTTGCTGTTGCAAGCCTAACATACCTTGACCGAACATAGTTGTGCCAAGATTGCCTAAACCCGCTGCGCCACTTTGCTGATAACCCAATCCGGTAAATTGCGATTGCAAGTTTTGCATCCGTGCCGCTTGCTCTCTTGCTGCCGCTGCTTCTGCCGCTGACCGCTGCCCGGTCACGTCAAATTGCGCGGATTGCATTGCTTGATTGTATGCTTGCTGACGTTGATTAGCCGCCATATCAGCCGCCATGCGACCATACTGACCATAAGTCTCACCTTCAGCCAAGCCAAACCTACTGCCGCCAAACGCATTTGCCGCAGTAGCTTGAGAGCCTAGCGCATTTAACGCCTGTTCTCGTTGTCTAGCAATGTCGGCCTCACCGCGCTGAATAACCTGCTCGGTATAAGGGTTCATATACTGATTTAAGTTAGTCTGCGCTAATGTAGGGGTTTGAGTTTGACCAACCGCTTGCACCGTAGGCGCTTGGAAGTTAGCCATGCGGTTATATACGTCACCCGCTTGGGTTTGATACTGCTGGGCTTGCCCAAATACGTTTGAACCAATCATTGGAACAACCTTTCATCACAAATTATAGTTAGTAATTCCGAGCGCATTGCCGATCTCTCCAAAGACATCTCCAACAGCGCCAAAATTACCTACACCATCAGCGCCGCCGCCTGAAAACAACGGGGCGTCAGAACCAATTACACCATAACTATCAGTGTAATTAGATGGTCCACCAGAATAATCAAAAGTAGGATATATACTATTGTGCAGTTGCAAAGCGGAAGCCATGGAGTCAGAGTCGTTACCAACAGATTGGCTTCCGACACCACCCGGCGTGGCAACAGGCGCGTTTGGATCAACATAACCATATGATCGAATGCCTCGTTCACCCGTTACGGGGTCCATGTAGAAAGAGCGCAAGAAATCATATTGACCGGGATATGCTTCGGCGTAAGACGTTTCCATTTGCTTTTGAAATGGCTGACTGGTGTAAACTTCCATGCCGCCGACAGTGGTTGTTGGCATGGATGGTGGTGCAACCGCACCCAAACCAAGTGAGCTTAGAAGATCATTTGTGCCGCTATACATTGCAGCCGGAGCAACCGCTTGATATTGAGGGACATTTACTGGCCCTGCGCTATATTGCTCCAACATTTGGTTGAGCAAAAAGTTTCGAGCCGCTTCCGTTTGCGGGTCAAGCTGACCTGTTTGTTCAGGCTTGCCGAATAAAAAATCAAAGACACCCATTTTATAACTCCGAACGGTTTAAACATTTATACCACATTTTGCGCATATTGACACCCCTAGCCGTGCAACCTCGTTATCGCAATGGTTGACGAAGGCGCTGCTGGAGCAAACGCCGTTGCCGCAGTTGAGTGCAAAGTGCCGGTAGTGCTATCCACAGCCCACATAACTTCCAAGTAATCGTCAGCCGCAAGATTAAATATTGCAGAGCGGGAGACCACCAAAACAGACCCATTTTGATGCAGCGCATTCTTCATCGACGCACCCGCAACGTCTGATCCGTTTATGCGAGGCCAAAACCAGAAGTTCACAGTGCTAGAGCTAGTGGACGCAATCTGCGCCGAAAAACTAACCATATATTCACCGGCCTCTTCAAAAACTAAACGTGTGGCCGGTGTCCCGCTAATAATGCCTTCAGAAACGGACAAAGTGTACGTCAAGGCGTAAGCTGTGTTGGCAGATCCAGCCACTTGGTCGGCTGCAATTGCGCCGCTGGCATTTCCATCCTCAAGCACAACTTGCCGCCACTCTCCATTTTTTGAGACCACGGGATACCCAGCAACCCTATCCCACAGAAATATTCCGTCCTCAGAAGCGGAACTGTCGCCATCCTTTATGCCAAGATGGTCAAGCGCCCTTGATAAAAAGTGCCGTATGTTTTCTGCCCACTTGCTTAAATCAGCAGATATTGGCGGCAATATTCTCATCTGCGACCACCCTGCACCGCGTCAATCCGCATAATACCAACGCGCCAATCTGTTGATACATTGCCCTCAACTCGCATCCTCACCTGCCGACCTTGGAAGCGAACAGATGTAGGTGCGCTCATGGTGTACGGCCCGAACTCGGCCTCGGATGCGTTGGGGTAGTATCGCGTTTTGAATTTTGCAGTAACGTCACCCTGAGTTTTTTCGTCTGGGATCAACTGAACTACGTTCATAATGTTATCTCCAGCGCCAATACTGATCGGGCCAGTTTCAGCAAACGGGGCGCTTCCGCCATAAGTGTAGCCGATCTCATGCTCATAAACTTCGCCACCAGATGAAATAAACAGTGGAAGCCTGAATGCGCCGCGATCAATACCAGCGGTGCGATCCATTTCGCCCGTTGTCCAGATATTTTCCGCATAATCGAATGCAACATAACGATCACATTCAAGTGACCCATCGCTTGGGTAGAACCACCAAACTTCATTCCACGCAGCATTCACCACGCACGAAACTTTGCTTATCTGGTCTAAATTCATTTCACTGAAGACGTAGTCTCCGACCTCACAGTCAAGAGTTTGAACCTGCCCACCTGCATATAAGAAAAAGCCCCGCTGGCCCATCCAAATGACCCCAGCGTCCACAGACGCCACAGCATTGGGTGCAATTAATCCGCAGCTAGTACCAACACGCTCAACGCCGTAGACAAAGGGTGGCCCTTGATATGTCATTGTGTGTGAGTCTTGGGTCGTTAGGATTAATGACTGGCCGCGAGTTTTAATCCCGCGAAGAATGGTCCCCTCTGTTTGCAGCAAGAAATCACCAGCCTCGTTTGTGGTTGCCGGTGTCCATACTGTGTTGTTTTCACGATCCGACCACTGTATTTTGCGTTGATCTCCGCCAGCGCCAAGGCAAACCAAAAAGCGTTCTTCAGTTACAAACATCGCGGTGTTGTCGATTGGAGCGTTTGCAACTTGCTCTGCAACTGGAACACGCTTGACCGAAACATCATCAATATCAAAAGCACTTGCCACTGCCGCTGCCGGTTCAAAATCAAGAGTTAGTGTTGTGGCATCAGCCTTAAATCTTATGGTGTTTGCTCCGTTGGAAATAAAACTATTTAAGACTGTACCGGAGCCAGTTACTTTCACTCGACCCTCGTTCTCCGCCGCATTTGATGCAGTGAACGTAATTTCATAAGTGTCGCCATCAGTGATCCCGGTTAGCGACTGAGAAAGCTGCGCAATGGCTGACCCGCTGAACGATGCAATGCCGCTAGAGATCGTCCAGCCAGTCCCCTTTGTCCAGTCGGTGTCAGTAGCAAACGATCCGTTTGTAACCTCTTCGCTGCCTGTCGTAACGTCTAGCGTCCACTCAAACACACGCCCATCGTCTGGGCTGAGAGCCACAAGATATTCGCCCCAAGTGTCTAAAGACCACGTTGTGGCTTTAAGTATAGACGTGTCCTGCTCGCGCTCAATGCCATATGCCTCAAGCCCATATGAGCCGCCGCCGTATCCAGTATTCAAACTGGCATCAACTCTGCCCTCAGCAAGGTCGGATGGCGTGATGTTATACTGCAAATTCCCAATGGTCATGGTGTACAGCTTGTCGCTCGTTGACACTGCCAGCCAGCCATCGTCGTTGTTGTCATTCCACGCAATCATTTTGCGCGAGACACCATTGAAATCTACAGTGCCGCGCTGCCGCCATCCGCCGATGGGACGCAAGACATCCTCATGCCACCGCACTAAATTTACGTCCCGCCAGCGACCCTGAGACATTAGGTCCGTGCCGTTGCGATAAACGCCTTTTGGAATATCAAGTGGAATAAGAGGCATTGGCTATCCTTTATGGTTTTGTAGGATAAGTCACGTTATTTGGAAAGCCAGCTTGGCTCGTAACGTCACGCAACGCTTGGCGGTAAATTTCCCAACTTGCAGGAATATTTGTGCCTTTTTCAGTGTGCATGATAACAACCCAGTCGCTTGCCGCCAGCAAATTGTCGCGCTCTTTTCTTACAGACGCAGCCGCTGCATCGTCATATTCTTGAACCTCATCCGCAGTCTTCGCCTCAGTGTTCCATCCAACAACCCAAGACCCTCCGCTCAGTGCAGGAGTAGAAGATTGCGATATCCGATGCGTTCTTTCGTCATAGTCTGGCTTATCTGCAACTGTGACTGAATAAACGCCAAACTCCGCTAGGGTTTCATCTGGAATTGCTTTTGGAAACGATACATTTTTATTGTCACGCCGCAGCATTCCAATGCTGTATGGATACTGTGAAACCGCGCCGTTTTCTATTTTTACAAGTGCCATCTTCTATCTCCTAGAATTGTTAAAAGGCTTTGATTAGTCCGATATTGTCATTATTGCCAATACCCATTTGGGTTCCAGTTAATGCAGAAGAAACTGTTGAGCTTGCAGTAAACCCAGTGGAAATATCAACGGCGATCAGCGCATTGATGCCGGGGTCAGTATCAACTTCGCCAGATGCAATATATGCAAAGCCATCTGCAAAATCTATTGACGATGGTTTGGAAACCATGTTGCCGCCGGTCATTGCCGCCTGACCCGCAATCCTAGTGTCGGTTAGATTAGCGGTGTCCGATATATCCACCAAATGGATGCCATCTCCATTTCGGCCTTCGGTAATACACAAAAGGTTGTTTGTTGTATCAAACCGCATAATGCCAAAACTGGAGTCTGGATTGGTCTCATTTGTTCCCCATGAGGTCAGCGTGATAACGTCAAGCAACGTACCAAAACTACCGCTGGCAATGTTATACGCCGCCAACTTGCCCTCTGCACTCTTGGAACCAAGAACATAAATAACCTCGTTTGCGCTGTCGATCAGGCAGGCAATTGGCTCGTTCATTTCGGATGCAGTCGAGAAGCTATCTTCAAAAAGAAAATAAGCTGGATCGTCAACTAAATTTCCATACGGGTTATATGTGTCTACAGTGTCATCTGTTCTGTTGCAGACATAAAGCAAATCTTCGCTTGGATTTAAGTCTGAAAAATTAAACGTGTCTGCAAAAGTTGTGTAAAGAGCCTGATTGTCACCCTGACCTAGCCAGCGGATGAGCCTGACGCCATCTGCGCCAAAAATGTAATTTGTGCCGTTTGATCTAAGGCCAAATGAAACTCTGTCAGTGTCAAAAAGTGAAGCTCCTTGATCTCTTGTAAATGCGCTGACTGCATTATTAACCTCCAGCGATGCGCCGTAGGATGTTGCGCCGCCTTGGCAAAACCCAAAATAAGTCACTTGGTTGAAGTTTGTTGGGGCTATATATGCTATTGACTCAGCGTCAGTAAAGTCTGGCCCAAGCACATTTGCATCAGTGATTGAATACTGAAGCTCGCCAGAAGTTACGTCACGATTAACAAACGCAATCCCGGTGTCGGTTGGGACAACGACCCAAGTTGGCTTAGTGCCGCCGCCGATTGCAATGTGACGCCTAGATAGCATTAGTTCTGATCCCCAACCAGTGAGCCATAAAGTGTGCCGCCGACTTTCCATATTGCAATCACAGTGTAGCCAGTGGTTGCTAGAGTGGGCGCATTGCCAAGATTGTTGACCCAAGTGATTGTGGGCCATGTGATCGTGTAAGCCGTGCCATCTGCCACCATCAACAGAACGCTCTCACCCGCAGAAAGATTTTCTGTCGGCGTTGAGTTTGCAGTTAATGCCCATGTTTGGATTGTGCCGTTGTTGGGGTCAATTGATGGCGTTGTGCCGGTGAGTGCAAACACAGTCTCAATCACGCTGTTTGACAACGTAATGTCGCCATTGGCATCGGCTGTAACAACCTTGCTTGCCTCACTCGCTCCAAGCGTTGTGATATCCAAATAGTTTATTTCTGCGCCCGTTGACGTAATTGCTGTGCCGCCAACCTGCCAAGAGCCAACAGTTACGTTGGGCGCAATTGCAGTTGCCCCACTCAGCAAGTCATCCAACGTGTCAAGATCAGCATTTAGCTTGGTTCCCCATGTGGAAGTTGACGCCCCCACCTCTGGCTTAACAAGGCCATAAACTGTTGTTGTACTATCAGCCATAATTATCTCCTATGCTGCATCCGACCAAACTTCGCTCGTATCAGCGGCAGCAGTCCATGTCGTAGCTGTATCACTTTTCGGGTTCCATGTCTCTAATGTATTGGAAACAACGGCCCAGCTTTCATCTGTATCGGTTTGGTCAGTCCAAGTTTCAGCAGTTACAGGTATTCTGTCCCAAATGAAATTGGTTTCAATTGCGGCAGAACCGGCCCTTATGTCACTGGCCAAGAACACATAGGTCTGGCCCATAATGGCGCTATCAACAACAGGCGTTGTTGTAATGTTGACCGCTGAAAAGTTGTTAACTTCAGTCAAACTGACGGCGTCTATAATTGGAGCGCCAGACAAAATTCCATTCGCCAACAAGTTTTGCAGCGCCCTAAACTGAACCTGATCTACAATTGGGGCTGCCGAAGCTATGTCATTGGCTTGCAGGTTGTAAATATCGTCAATGTCAGTTGTGCCAACAGTTGGCACTCCAGACAAAATATCGTTCGTTAAAACCGCATACAAAATAGACGCACTTGTATTTTCAACAACTGGGACGCCAGACGCAATATCATTAGCGGTTAAGTTGTGGCCTTGAGTTACGCTGGTCGGCGCAACCTGCGGAACGCCAGCAATTATCTCGGTGCTAGATAGGCTGTGAGTTTGACCAATAACGGAATTTTCAACCGTGGGCGCGGCGCATACAATGTCATTGGCTTGAATGCTAATGGACGCAATTCCACCATCATCGGCTAGTGCTACTGACGCTAAGGGAGAAAAGCCAAGCATTAGGTCGCGCCTCGCAAGATTATTGATGCGGAGACGTTAGAATATGAAGCCAAATCTTCCGCAGAAAAAGCAAAAGCTGGAGGGGTCACTGACAGGCTTGGGGCAGATACAAACTGAAAACCCATGCCTGTTACACTGTCTCCAGTGTCATTTGCCGACACCGAACTGAACGAAACATACTGACTGTCTGCGTCGCTATAAAATGCAGTGACATCTTGGGTGTGACCACCACCAGCCGCGCCAATCAAAATTGACCCTGTAGTGCTGGACGATGCGGTAATAGAAGAAAATGCTGGAATTACAGTGTTAGTCGTAATCGTCGTGGTTGCCGTAACGTCAATCGGAGTGGTTAAATCAACGCCGCTAAATACCATTAGCGTTGCAGAAGTTGCCCCACCTGTATCGCCTGACGCAGCATACACCGCAGTCGTGTCAGGTGTTGCGCCCATTATCTTATAAAAAACAGCAACTTGGCTGTCTACGCTGTCATCGGCAAAACCAGAGGCAATTTGCGTATAGCCGCTGGTGGTCATTGTCGGGATGCCAGACGTTGCGCTTTCGTAGTGGACAGTAATTACAACAATGTCATTTTCAGATGCTGTTGATGATGTGCCGCCAGTCAGTGCTGTCAAATCAACAGAACCGCTGCCGCCGTTGGCCTGACCCACACCGCCCGATCCAATGAAAACTGGGAAGGTTTTCGAGCCTGAGTAATCAAACCTGCCGTGATTGATAGTTTTAATATTAATGGCGCTGTTGATTTTATTGAACTCAAAAAGGTAATCATAGCCGGGCGAAAGTGTTGGAGCCACTCCATCTACGAACTCAAATGCGGAGGGCCATGTGATTGCACCACCGCCAGTGTAGCTAAACTGAACTTTACCCTCGAAACTTGTGGTTGGTATATTGGAAAGCGCAAATGTTGTGTTTCCAAAAATATCAGCAGAGGGATAAAACATATGACCAGATAAAAGGTCTAGCGTGTATGTTGAACCAGCAATAGTAACTGACACGGCATCGTCATCGCCAACATCTTTAGCCGCAGCGCCCACAAAAACTACGGCAGAGCCGCTAAGATTTATAGCCGCATCAGAGTTGTTGCTTTCGGAAACTGTGCGGGACAGTGTCGTTCCGCTGGATGTATATGTGCCAGTTCCAATTTCCCAATTGTCGCCGTCCTCAATCACGTAGCGCACGACATCAGCGTCAGAAACGCCAGCGTCTGCAAAACTCTGATAGCCGCTTTCTGCGCTGGCTAAAGTAATGGCTCCAGTCCCGGTGGTTGCCGTGGACATCTTTGCTCTGTTGACCAGCGTAACCATTTAAATATTCCTATGCAGGATCTGGAATTTCTACGTCAAAGGCATCAAGCGTAAAGGAGTTTCCAGATGTTACCGCCTGAGATGATGTCAGGGAGCCTGTAGCAAGCAAACGAGTGGCGGAAACGTCAACGACAGCAAAGTGTGTCGCCGTGCCTGTACCAGTCACAGAACCGTCTGTAATCGCCGCTGCGGTTACTTTACGTCCAGATGTATCTCCGTCAGTGGGAGCGCCAAACGACAAAGATGTTGAATTGCCTAGAGTGTAAGTGCTAGTCGCCGCCGCATAGGTTGTCGGCTCCTGCGAGCATATGTCAATGCGGTCTGCTTCCGTGTCCAAAGTGGACAGTGCAGCGTCTAGCACATAATCTGAAATCGTTGCCATCGTTTGCCCCTCAGTAGGAATTAATTTTTAAACGCAGCCCAGACCCGCTGAACTTTGCCTTTTCGCTTTCGCTATTTATAGCATTAACTGCCGTGCTAAACAATGCAGCCCAAGTCTGCGTCCTTGCGTCATCGACAAGGTAAGGCGCAGAGTGCAACAAAGACCCGTACAAATAAGCGTCAGGATAATACTGCAAAACCCAATTGGACGTGTTGCTGTCAGACAGAGCGTCAATTGTTGAATAGTAGTAAAGCTCCCCGGTGTATTCTGCATCAGGCGTTGGGAAAACCTCTAGCTGCCCTCCAGTAACAGAAAAATATCTAGGTGATCCAAGTGTGTTGGAATTTTCAAAACGCTTACGCTGCATATCCGCCGACGAAATCATTTCGATAAGACGCTGATCGCCATCTAGGTTAAACCGAATGCCCTCAAGATAATCGGCTGGCAACGCGCTATATTGCGTGTTAATTGTAGCTGTAGCACGTTTTTCCTGACGCCAATGGCGTATGCTGCGCTCCATGTTGGTCTCTGCAATTTTTATAAAATCAGGAATTGCAGCAATAGTATCTGCGTCTCCTCGGTTTAACCAACCGGATATTGAAGTTTTCAGCTCTGAATAAGTTGAAAGTGCCATCTAACAGTCCCATGCTTTACGCGACCAATAATTAGCCGACAATTTGCTATTCTTGCCCTTTATACCACCAGAACGCGCACAATACGATGCTTTTCGACTTGGCGTGTTTTTCTTAATGGTCATGTTGGGATCGCCAAAGTTTACTTTTTTAATTTCATTGCCCTCAACAGCAAGGACTTCAAACTTCTTTGGGCCACCCCGGCGCGGTTTATTGACTGCCGTGAACCCATGACGCTTTTTTGCAGCCGCTATCTTTTCCGCTTTTGTACGCATTACAACTGGTTTCCTTCAGGCTGATTTCCAGACTGCATATTAGCGGCTGAAAGTCCCGCAGAAGTAGTAAGTGCGCCGATCATCCAAGCTGGTGCATTTGCTTTTCTTGCAGCGTCTATAACAGAAGAAGTAACCTTACCACTTGAGACAACGTCATTTGCATATTTAATAGCTGTTTCTCGACCAAATCTACGCTCCACCTCAAGGAAAGTGTCAATCGTCTCTACCGCTAAATTATCAATTAGTTGTTGTGACCTTTTCGGAGAACCTTCATATATCTTATAGTCAGGCGATGTCATCAAAAGTTTGCCACCCGTCCCTTTCGCCCTCTGACTTTCAGCCAAATCTCTATAGAATAAATTTGCAGGAATACCGCGAGAACCTTGGCCCAACAAAGTTTCAGAATTTCCAATTTTATCTACACCTGAGTCATATGTCGTGGATTGTTGTGGAGTTGTTTTTATTAAGCCCTTTTCCAAGTCTGGAGTAAATATGCGATACCCAACAGTTCCCCAATCCATTCCAATTTGATCGGCGTCTGCCGCTGCTAATCTTGCGTCAGCAACCTTTGGAACACCCATCTTGTGCAATCCAGCCTTATCCATACCCTTTATAAATGCCGCTCTTTGAGTACCTGTAGGCAGATTTTGCAAATATGCTCCTACTGCAAACGGGTCTTTTGTAGAGGGAAAATCCTCAAACGGATAAACAGTTATTGATTTAGTTTTCGCAGACCCGTCAGGCTTTTTGACTACATTTCCAGATTTATCATAAACTTTAACAATTTTTGACATTCCAATTTTACGGATACTTTCGTCAATTTTTTTAATATCAGAAGGATCAATTGAGGCATTTTGAAACATTCTTCCATATATATCATTAACGTGTTGAGAAAAATCTCCAGACCTTTCAGCCATTAAAAATGAATTATAAAAGGGATTGTTACCCTTTTTAGCCTCTAAAATTGCCTCATTTAATTTAGAAGAAGTTGCGCTCTGTGCGCCAGCATAACCTTGACCCGGCACATCAATATATTGAAATCCAGCCATGCTATCGACAGGTTCTTTAAAAGCCATACCACCTTGGCCTGTAACTGTATGGCGTCCAGTATTATCGCCAACAATCGCCATGCTAGTGCGACCCAAATAATCCGCTATAGTTGTTGGAGTTGGAGGAATTACCTCATTCGACAAATAGCCATCGCTGATATGGTCGCGCAATATATTAGGTTGTTGATCTTTTATGGTTGTAAACATACCACCCGGCGCAACGTCATCAACACCAAGCGCCACTTTTGCACTAGGAATATTGGCAAGCCTATCGGCAATATCTGAACCAGAACGAGAATATGGAATTCTCAATGTAGGGCCACCGTTACCGCCAATACCTCGCCCCATATCAAAAGGAGCATCTACTTTTGGTTTCAAACGAACATTACCGAACATAGAACCCATAGCGTTAGGATCAACCTCAACCCGCTTGGCGGTATCAAGCATCTTTCTTGCACCAGCCTTTATGCCCTTTGCAGCCGCATCACCAATGCCGGGAATCAAACCGATAACCGTAGCGCCGCCCATAGCGCCGATAAGAGGCCAGTTTGGATTGTCGGATGTCGCCATATCCCACAGCTCTTTTGCAGCTATCGCGTCTCCAAGAATAGGAGTCATTTCAGCTACAAATTTAACAGCATCTCGCACCGTAACTTCAGGGAGATTGACAGCAAGCCTTTTACCCTCTGCTTCCCAGCCAGAAGCATTTGCAGGGTCCAACATATTCATTAAGTTTGGCTTAGAGTTTGTGTTACTAAGCTCAGAAAATATATCAGCCAATATTTAAGCCTTTGCTAAACACTTGCCAGCCATTGCGCATTTATTTGGTGTTGGACAACCTTTGCATGGCTTAAAAGATGCTGCGGAAGAATACTTACCAGTCTTCATTTCTTTTTCCCGCCTTTTTTCTTACCCATGCCCTTTTTACCGTAGCCCATTACGCTTTCCTTTTTACTGGTTTTTTCTTGGATTTTTTTGCATCCGTCTTAATGACTTTTAAATTTGACCACGCATTGGGATATGCAGAACCCTGGCGCTTAGACATAGCCTTAGCTCTTGCAATTTGTGCTTTAGTCATTTTTGCCATGATGCACCCTGTGAATTACAATCACAGAATATCACATTATGCTATTCCACGCAATCCGCGCTTGATTGGTGCGCCCCATTCGACTTCAGGCTTATAACCAACAGCCAAATATCTAAACGCATCTGCCCCGTGAGAAGTCCAATCGTGCAAAGGTCTACCGCGCCAAGACTTCATGCGCTCGTCAAACTCACGCCGATATTGCAAAAGCGCCTCGATGCCTCGATCACATTTTTTTTCATCAAACCAGCAACGGTTCAACATAGAACGCGCAGCTTGTATGCCATCCTCGATGCCCAGCCGTGGCGCAATATCTACGTTTTTAATGCCCAGCGCGTCCAAAGTTTCTAAACGGCTTTTACCTGTGCCAAGCTCTTTCACGCGAACATCGTGGGGCAATATGTGCCGATCATAATGGTATCCACGCTCACTTAAAGCCTTAGCGTAATGGTCTAAACCAACGCCGCTGCTTTCATAATAATCAATTAAGCGTATTTCTTTGCCGACATATTGAGCAAACCAAATGGCAGTGCTGTCGCCAATACCCAAGTCCCAAGCGGTTATTACACCAACGCCGGGATCATACGGCACGTTTGATACACGCTTTTCCTCTTTGGCTTTTTTCATTTCCATAGCATAATATGCGCCTTGGATCGCCGCTTCAAAAGAACAAAGAAACTCTTGAGCATACCGATCTTCACCCATGGTTCGTTTGGCTTCTGCTAATTCTTCATCGTCCAAAACGCCCGTTTCGTCGGCCTTATACATCGCACAGAACCAAGCAGGATCAGATTGTGCGTGGTGGTATATATCCCAGAAATCGTTTTTGCCTTTGGGCGTTCCGATAAATGTGGCGCGGCCTTTACGATCAGCAAGGCTGGGGCGAATAACAACAGGCCAAGCATTAGCCGGGAAGTCAGCGGGTTCATCAAGCACAACGCTGTCAAAATACAGC
>Ga0307377_10003053_pt1 | contig 19210 bp, 17 predicted proteins | sample TR3MG_FD_202535 | JGI IMG/M metagenome (GOLD analysis project Ga0307377, IMG submission 202535) | Soil microbial communities from Risofladan, Vaasa, Finland - TR-3 | ecosystem: Environmental > Terrestrial > Soil > Coastal area > Acid sulfate soil | place: Finland: Risofladan, Vaasa | collected... | reverse complement strand
ATCGCGATCTGCGCCAGCTCATTGGTTTCGGCATCTCGCTATGGATGTATGCGACGCCGATCGTCTATCCGCTCTCGCAGGTGCCGGCGAAGTACAAGTGGCTGATGGAGCTCAATCCGGTGAGCGCTCCCATCGAGGCTTTTCGTGCAGGATTTTACGGGGTCGGAGGCACGAGCACAGGTGCACTCGCGGGGAGTGTCGTCGCGACAGTAGTCATCCTCTTTCTGGGGCTCATTCTATTCAATCGCAATGAGAGGACTTTCGTCGATGTCGTGTAAGGGCGTGTCCGCAAGTCTTTGCTCGAAGGCGAAGGGCAGGTCCAACAAGAGCAAGGCTTCATGACAAAATCGCAGCCAGTTCACAACGAGGGGGAGGTTAGCCCCAATCGTGTAGATCTCTGGCGACATATTAATGCCCGCTTTCGCAAGCGCCTGGTCTTTCATGTCGGTTACGACGCCGGTTTCTTCTCGGAAATAAATAATATGGTGCTGGCGATCGTATACTGTCTCAATCACGAGATTCGTTTCATGCTCTATTCCGAAGACGCCAATTTCGGCAACGGGAAGGGGTGGACGGACATATTTCGGCCGTTTTGCGACGAATCCGACAATAATTTGCATCATAGTTTCAACAAAAGGTGGCTTTCAGAGCGGGAGCAGAAGTCTCTCAAGAGCAGATTAAAATACTTCCTAATTAAGAAATGGCTTGGAATTGACTATTTTACGCATGATCTATGGTTCCCAATTCGCGCTCAGCCCATTGAAGGCCCCTATGATTTCCCAGCGCTTGACCTGCGTGGGGACCTTCGGTTCGTCTGCGGAGAAATTGCCAAAATGGTCTTTCGACCGAAACCTGAAATAGAGGATCAAATATCTCGCCTGAAGAGTGACTTGAATCTGTCGACTGATTATATCGGGATTCATATCCGCTCGGGAGACAAGCTCCGGGAGCATGCCCTCTTTGGATTGTCCGAATATATGGACGCGGCGGAAAGAATTTCTTCGTTGAGAGCTTGTTTTGTACTGACCGATGATTTTGCAATGATAGATGAAATCGAGAGAATGTATGAAAATTGGCAGGTTGCGACTCTCTGTCGACCGACCGAACATGGCTACGATCATCGCGCCCATGTGCAATTGAAGGCAGAGGAAAGATTTGAAGCCATCATTCGATTGATCGCTTCGATGCAGATTCTTTCGAATGCTCGGCATTTTATAGGGACGTATAGTACCAATCCAGGTATGTTTCTCGGGATGATAATGGAAAAGGAAAGATGCAAGGCTCTCGATTTTGACAATTGGAGAGTGTGGTAGGGGTCGGAGAAATGTCCCACCTATGTTGAGACTCAAGGAAGCCAGGCCTATTCACCTTGTGAGGTATTGTTCGGCTTTCAATTATCGCGGAATGGCGAATGCGCTTTCGCCGACATAGTCTATTACTGAAGCAGGAAGATAATGAGCATAGCCATCAGGGCGGAGCATCTATCGAAGGAGTACCGGCTCGGGTCCATCAACCATGGGATGCTCTACAAGGACATCCAAAGCTGGATCGCAAGGCAGACGGGGCGCGAGGATCCGCATGCGCAGGTCGGGGCCGATCATTTCGCGGACCAGGTCGATCGTTTCTGGGCCCTCAAGGATCTCAATTTCGAGATAGAACAGGGAGCCCGGGTCGGAATCATCGGCAGGAATGGGGCGGGGAAAAGCACTTTGCTCAAGATCCTTTCCAGGATAACGGCGCCGACGGAGGGTGCAGTCAAAATAAAAGGAAGAATAGTGAGTCTCCTCGAAGTGGGAACAGGATTCCATCCGGAACTCACAGGTAGGGAAAACATATACCTAAACGGCGCGATCCTCGGAATGAAAAGACGCGCAGTCGCGGTTAAGCTTGACGAAATTATCGCTTTCAGCGAAATAGAACAATTCATAGATACCCCTGTAAAGAGATATTCAAGCGGAATGTATGTTCGGCTCGCTTTTGCGGTTGCAGCCCACCTAGATGCGGATATATTGCTCGCCGACGAAGTGTTGGCAGTGGGAGACGCCGCCTTTCAAAAGAAGTGTTTGGGCAAGATGGAGAACGTCAGCGCAAACGAGGGGCGGACCGTGCTGTTCGTAAGTCATAATATGGGGTCGGTCAAGCAGCTCTGCCAGTCGGGCATCATGTTGACCAAGGGAGTAGTCTCGGGAATATACACCGATATTCCTAGAATGATTCATGATTATCTCTTGAGTGGCCAGCAGTCGGCGAATATAGCCCGCTGGATGGGCGATGGGTCGGCGGGTTCCGCCCATTTCAGGCCTAGCGAAATATATCTCGGGAATGAAAGAGGCGAGCTGGTCGAAATGCCGATCGGCAATAATACAGACACATGGCTCTATCTCCGCTTTTCCTGCGAAGAAGTCGATACGGCCCTCGAGGTGGCATATCATCTCTATTCCGCGGAAGGTGATTTTATTTACTACTCGCAATCAACCGATACGGCAAGCGAAAGGTGGCCTTCGGCACAAATCGGAGAAAATTTATTCAGGACCAAGTTACCCAAGCGGTTGTTATCGGAGGGCGAGTATTCGCTGAGGATAGTCGTCTCTCTTTATCAACGCGCATGGATATTCGATCCCAATACGACCCCAATTACACTATACCTCTCAATTAAGGGTGACATGAGCGATTCTCCATACTGGACCACCTCCAGGCCAACGATCATTTCACCGGTGCTCGCGTGGGAAAGCCTTGATCCGAAAAGAGGCGGGTTAGTTTGAGCGCTTCATTCGAGACGCCAATTCTTTTTATGTTCTTCAATCGCCGCGAGGAAGCCCTACAGGTTCTCGAACGGATTAGGGCTGCGGAGCCTCGAAGACTCTTTCTTTCGGCTGACGGACCAAGGGCTAATAAGAACGGGGAGGCGGAACGATGCGAAGAGGTTCGAGGTGAAATACTAACTCGCATAGATTGGCCGTGCGAAATCGCCACGCGCTTCAGCTCCGAGAACCAGGGGTGTAAGAGGGCAATATCCTCCGCAATTAGTTGGTTTTTCGACGAAGTCGAGGAAGGCATCATATTCGAAGACGATTGCGTCCCTTCCCAGTCCTTTTTCCCGTATGCACAAACGCTTTTGAAAGAGTATAGGGATGAGAAACGAGTCTCACATATAGGCGCCTTCAATTGCCAGAAAGGCACGATCCGCGGCCCTGCATCATATTATTTTTCGCGATATTTTCATGTGTGGGGATGGGCGACGTGGCGACGAGCATGGGAGGGTTATTCCCTGGACATGGAAGACTACGAAGCATTTATCGACGAGGGATGGCTCGATCGGCTCTTCCCCAATCCCGTGCTTGCCTCCTATTGGAAGGGCTCGTTCGACGCGGCGCACCGTGGCGAAATTGACACGTGGGACTACCAGTGGGTCTACCATAATCTCAAGAACGATAGGCTCGCCATCACCCCCAACGCAAATCTAGTGCATAACATTGGATTTAACGAGCGCGGCACTCATACGACGGGCGACGACAAGGAAATTAGCGAAAACGTCACGGGTGTTCTCGACAGTGATCGAATCGCACATCCTCGCTTCATGATCGTCGATTCCCAGGCCGATCTTTTTACCTATGAGGACCACTGCAAGGTGGTTCTGAATCCGAGGGTTCGGCGGCCAGTATATGATTTCTTGGCGAAGCCGTGGCGCTTTGTACGCCGCGTAGCGAGGAATGCCGTCAAGTTAGCCGGCATTCGTATATAGAGCCATTATCGCTGCGAGATTGCCTTCGCTCCAATAGCGCTCAGAAATAGGACAGCACCAGGGAAGTTGGAACGGGAGAGCACGGCTCATGAAACGAAACTACTATTCTTTGCTCTTCATCGATAAGGAACGTCGTTCACTCTCTCCGAACATATCCAGACAGGATTTCGACTCCCAGATCGAAGCTTTTCTAGGTTGCTGCGATTTCCTCCGGCGGTCCCTGGCTTTCTGGGATCCGGACGGCGAATACACGATGTTGACCAACGATGCTAGTTTCGTAAAGAGTCGCCTTCCTCTAATATCCGCCATTGATATTCCTTTCGAAGTGCAGGTGCCAGAGGGAATCGAATTTCAAGCTGCGCACCGTAAAATAGACGCTTTTCGTTTTCTGTCGGGAATACAAGATGAGTACTCGATTCTGCTCGACGCCGATGTCGTCTGTATCGGGCCACCGCCCGTAAATCTCCTATCCTGCATTTCGAGGGGACTACCTACCTACTATGATATTACTGCCGCTATTTATCCCGAGTATGGAAGGGAACGCCTGGCAGAAGAAAAGAGCCTTGTCGGGGGACGACAAAGCATCGGCATCTGGGCCGGGGGCGAATATCTCGGCGGTCCAGGAACCTTCTTCACCGAACTATGTACAAGGATCGATCGCTTCGAGACTTCCTATTTCAAACAAGCCCCCCTATTGCACCACCAGGGAGATGAGATGCTGACGTCCATCGCGATTGAAGAAATGCTGCTTGAGGGACGTCAGGTAATCGAGATCGGTCGCTTCGGGGCGATCGGGCGATATTGGAGCATCGAGACGCGGCATATCCAAGTCCCTCTCGAGTCTCATTCGGGTAATTTCCTCGTCCACCTGCCCGCGGACAAGGTCTTTCTCGCGGCACAGTCCGAGCCTGAAGGGTTCTGGGAGAGATATCGAGAGCATGCGCGCATGAAATCGACGCCTCCCAGGCAATCGAGCTACGAGCGTATTCTCGCGAGACTTCGAGCGGTAGCTGGGAAAATTCGAAATCTATAAAACGTAGGATTCCTTGCATTTTTTGGATAGTAGCCGATCGGGGTTAGCCTCGATTCACTTACCGAGGCCATTGTTGAGAATTCTCTATGACCATCAAATCTTCGATGCCCAGAGGCTCGGCGGCATATCGCGATATTTTGTCGAGCTTGTCCGTGGCAATTCTGAAGCTATCCTTGCAGTCCGGGAGACAGGCAACGTTCATCTATTGGATAGCGGTCTTTTGGCGTCGAAGCCGTCAGTCGAGATCGGTGCAGCAAAATACTTGCCCGGATATCGCCGCTTTGCTCGTGCATGGGAAACACGCATACTTCGGAAACCGCAAGGGAATTTGGCCGGCGCCCTGGAGTCTCTCAGAGAGGGAGCTTTTGAAGTCTTTCATCCTACTTATTACGACCCATATTTTCTCGAGGCCTTGGGAAATCGTCCCTTCGTCCTCACCGTACACGACATGATTCACGAAAAGTTCCCCGAGCTTTTCCCGGGGCGAGATCCGGTCATGGGTTGGAAGCGCAAACTTGCCGCACAAGCCGCGAGAGTCATTGCCGTTTCGGAAAACACCAAACGCGATCTCATTGACATCTACGGGATGGATCCTGCTCGAATCAGCGTAGTGTATCATGGGAGCAACCTACTCCGAGGGGGAGAGCCGCTCGAGCTCCCTGAAAGATACCTTCTTTTCACGGGCGTTCGCTCGGGCTACAAGAATTTTCTCTTCATGATACAAGCTCTCGCTGCCCTCCTGCGAGACGACTCGAGCCTGTGCATGGTCTGCACGGGGAGCGAATTTTCCGAGGTCGAGATTCTGTTATTTCAAGAACTCGGTATCGAAAAGAAAATGATCCATGTCTTCGCCAGCGAAGCGCAACTGTTCGATCTCTATCGACGCGCCCTCCTCTTTATTTTCCCTTCCTACTATGAAGGATTCGGCATTCCCATCCTGGAAGCCTTCGAGGCCGGATGTCCGGCCCTGCTCGCTCGAGCAAGCTGTTTCCCTGAAATCGCCGGAGACGCCGGTCTGTATTTCGATCCCAAGGGCGCGGGTTCGCTATTCGACGCCGCGCGCTCGCTCGTCGAGGACGCCGGACTTCGTGCCGAATTGACGCGCAAAGGGAGCCGGCGCCTCGGGGATTTTTCCTGGAAGCGCTGCGTTTCGGAGACCCTCAAGTGCTACGAAAGCGTGATCTAGAGTCGCCTTGCCCGGATTTGCGATGAAACTTACGATAATCACGGTAAATCTTAACAATCTCACAGGCTTGACCAAGACTATCGCAAGCGTGCAATCGCAGGAATCGCGGGAATTCGAATTCATAATAATTGACGGCGCATCGACCGATGGAAGCGCCGATCTGCTCCGCTCCGGCGGTGCGGGTACCGCGCAGTGGGTCTCCGAAACGGACTCCGGGATCTACGCCGCCATGAACAAGGGGATCGGACTTTCAAAAGGCGAGTATCTTCTCTTTCTCAATTCGGGGGATTGTCTAGCCGAGGCCAACACCGTCGGGAATCTGCTGGGCTTCCTCGATTCGCGTTTTGATATCTACTATGCCGATCTCGTCATCGCAGACGGAAAGGCCATTTCGAAGATTACCTATCCCCATTCCATCGTTCCCGATTTCTTTGTCACATCCACGATCAGTCATCAGAACGCGCTTATAAAGCGCTCGTTGCTGCTGGAGGCGGGCCGTTACCGCGAGGATTTTCGCATTGCCTCCGATTGGTTCTTTTTTCTCGACGCTTCATTGCGCCTCGGAGCGTCCTTTTGCTGGATCGACACAAGCATCGCGGTGATGGATCCGGGCGGCATCGGCAGCGATCCGCGCTTTCTCGAGATCAAGAAATACGAACACGCACGAGGATTCGACGACGCCTTCGGCGCCCTGGCCCCCGCCATGAACGAACTTCGAGGCTATCGTTCTTCCGACTTCGGGCATTTGGTGGAGTTGTTCGGGAATTCGCGCGTTTTGGATCTCATGCTCCGGACTTATGGCTTTTTCGCGCGGCGACTGGGCTTCTTGCGAAGCGATCGCAGGTTCAGGTGAATCTGAGGAGTCGGATAGCCCGCAAAGTTCGGTTTTTTTTTGCGCTTGCGGGCGATTGGATCTTGAGCCTTTTCGAACCCGGCTATCGGATACGATTCGTAAATTTCTGGATTTCCGGAAGGTCTACACGTGACCTGTGGTTCTTCCCCCTGATCACGGACATTCTTGCGCGCGAGGGTTCGGGGCGATCCTGCCGCGTCTCGGAGTTCCGACCACATGTCGTGATGGCCTCGGTGCTCGGTGATCCCGCCCTCGTCGACACTATCGAAGCCGGAGCCAAGATTCTTTTTTCCGGCGAATGTCTCAGTTCTCCGAACGCTCCCGAACTCGCCGCCTACGCCGACTATCGGGTTAATTCCTACGACTTGTCATTGGGTTTTGATTCCGAAGGCTCGGTGGGCTCGGAGTCATATCTACGGTTCCCGCTTTGGATTCTGTATTACTTTTCTCCCTTCGAAACGAAAGACGGAATCGCAAGTAGAATTGCCGCCATTAATGGGGCCAAGGGGCCCAAGGGCAAGTTTTGCTCGATTGTCTGCCGGCACGATAGGAGCGGGATTCGTGGTCAGATAGTCGACGCTCTCAGCCCACTGGGCAGAATCGACTCCGCAGGACCTTGGCGGCATAACGATGACAGCCTGAATGCCGGCTACGCGGACGACAAGATCGCCTATCTCCGGCAATACAAATTCACGATTTGTCCGGAGAACGCCAAAGGTCGGGGCTATGTCACCGAAAAGCTCTTTCAAGCCTTCGAGGCGGGCTGCATCCCGATTTACAGCGGGTATTCGCGCGATCCCGAGCCGGGGGTGATCAATCCCGAAGCCATTCTCTTTTGGCGCGAAGGCGAATCAAACGAAGACCTGATCGCGCGGATACGGACGCTGGATACGGATCCCCTCGCCTATGAGCGCTTTCGCGAACTCCCCCCCCTTCGCCCTGAAGCGGTCGACTATGTTCATGAACGACTTTCGACTCTTCGGGATCGTTTTGCGCGTGTTCTGGCGCCCCTTGGGCGAGCCAAGGATAGGCACGCGATGCCGACCAGGACAGGGGTAGTATGATAGACGCAAAGAATGGGCCGATCGTTTCGGTGATCATGCCCGTCTATAACACCGCTCCGTATCTCGCCGCTTGCCTCGAATCCGTTCTCAAGCAAGAAGCGGTCGATTTTGAACTCATCGTCATCGACGATGGTTCGACCGACGAATCTCCGGCGATTCTTGAGGACTTCGCGCGGCGCGATGCGCGAATTCGTCGTCGGACCAAAAAAAACGAGGGACAGGGCCTAGCGCGAAATCGCGCTTTCGAGGACTGCCGGGGCGAATTTACCGTCTTCGTAGACAGCGATGACATTCTCCATCCGGCCTACCTTTCGACGATGCTGAGAGTTCAATCCGAGCTGGACGCCGACGCGGTCTATTGTCGTTATCACAATTTCTATGACGACAAAGTCCCGATGCCCGCGGCGGTGGGAGCGGTGAGGGGAGAGAGAACCGGTCATAGGAAGGCCATAATGAATTTCGAGGCCTGCCCTCCCCTGTATCTCTTTCGAAGCTCAACCCTGCGGGCCGCGCGCCTGTCCTTTCCCGGCTACTTCCACGAGGACGAGGCCGAGATATTTCGGCTGCTCCTTCATTGCGAATCCATCGTCGATCTCAATGCCTGCTTGTATTATTACAGGCGGCATGAAGGAAGCACAACCGGTCTCAGGCCCAACAGAAGGACTGCGGACATCGTCATGGTCGTCGAACGTCTGCTGGAAATCGCGAGGGATTATCCCGACTATCGGCTCGAGTTCGAGCATAAGGCCTTTGCCATATTGGATCGCTACGAGGGAGTGTGGAGCGGGATTAGGGAAACATGGGCCGCCGAGGCGCTCGAAAAGAGCAAGGACATGCTCGCCGGCCTTCGCGAACGAATCCGTGACAATCCCTATCAATTCGTCCGGGAGGCGGCGAAGCGAGAATACGAGAATTCGCTGTCGTGGCGGCTTACCCGGCCGCTTCGTGAAGTGAAAAGATTCGTAGAAAGAATCTGACGCAATTGGAGAAGACATGCATATCGCTATGATCGGTACGGGCTACGTCGGCTTGGTAAGCGGGACTTGTTTCGCTGAGATGGGAAATACCGTCTGGTGCGTGGACGTCGATGCCAAGAAAGTGGAAGGGCTCAAGCAAGGGAAGCTTCCGATTTACGAACCCGGACTCGAAGAGATGGTGCACAGAAACGCCAAGGAAGGGCGGCTCAAATTCACCGTCAACTTCGCCGAGGCTATCCCAGGGGCCGACCTATGCTTTATCGCCGTGGGAACTCCTCCGGGAGAGGATGGAAGCGCCGACACTCGGTATGTAGTGGCCGCGGCGACGAGCATAGCGAAGGAAATGACGGGGTACACCGTCGTCGTCGACAAATCGACCGTGCCGGTAGGGACTTCGGAGGTCGTCCGGGAAGCCTTGGCCGGCGTTCTGCGGCAGCGCGGCGTTCTTCATGAATTCGATGTCGTCTCCAATCCGGAGTTCCTCAAAGAAGGCGTCGCGATCGAGGATTTCATGAGACCCGACAGGGTTGTCGTAGGCTGCGAGAGCGAGCGGGCCGAACAGAAGATGCGAGAACTCTACGAGCCTTTCATCCGCAATCAACACCCCCTCCTCTTCATGGACATCAAGTCGGCGGAAATCACCAAATACGCGGCCAATGCGATGCTCGCCACCCGGATCAGCTTCATGAACGAGATAGCCGAACTCTGCGGAAAGGTTGGAGGAGACATCGTCAATGTGCGGCTCGGAATCGGGAGCGACAGTCGGATCGGAATGTCCTTCCTCTACGCGGGCACGGGCTATGGAGGATCCTGCTTTCCCAAAGACGTCAAGGAACTGATTGCCGTCGGGGACAGAAGCGGCGTCGACATGGCGATCGTCAGAGCCGTGGAAGCCGTCAATGAGCGGCAAAAGTTCGCCCTCGTGAGGCAGGTTGTCGGGCGCTATGGCGACAAGTTGGAAGGAAGAACCTTCGCTATCTGGGGTCTTGCCTTCAAGCCGCAAACCGACGATATGAGGGAAGCTCCATCCGTCGTCATCATCAACGAATTGATAGCCCGAGGGGCAAGAATCAAGGCCTACGATCCTGAGGCCTTCGTGCAGGCGGGTATCTACCTCCGTCATCCAGCCGAAGCCCTGCAATTCATCGATGATCAATACAGTGCGCTAGAAGGCGCGGATGCCCTGCTTCTCGTCACCGAATGGAAGCAGTTCAGACAACCGGACTTCGAGATTATGAGGACCAATCTCAAGGAAGCGGTGATATTTGACGGAAGGAACCAATATGACCCGGCGAAAATCAGGGAATTGAATTTTGAGTACCATTGCATCGGGAGAAACGCGTAAAGATCTCGCGCTGGTCATCGCCGATTTCGATATCTACGGAGGCACGGGAGCCTATCTGAAAAGGCTGCTGGCATTCCTCGCCGAGCGGTACAGGATCCATTTCTGCTTTCGCCCGGGCGAACGAGGGGGCGCCATCAAGGAGCTGCTAATTCGTATGAATTGCGGCTATTCGACCGATTTCGGCATGCCCGCGGGCCTCGATTGGTTCACCTTGAGAATTGCCCAAAAACTGGGCGTGAGCCATTACTTCGAGTTCCTCAGGGACTCTGCCATCCGATTCTACCTGGAAAGAAGATACCATCCCCGTTTATTTGTCATCTCCCAGGGCGGCCGCTACAGCTTCTTCGCCTTTTTGAAATCGAAATTGCCGGTGCTCATGGTGACACATTCCCTTTTCACGAGCTCCATCCTGGAAGAAAGGGGAGGCGAGAAATTCATTTCAAAATTCAGCCACATATCCACGAAGAACAAGGCCATTTGCATGGTTTCGATCGCGGCCCAATCGATGTTCACCCGAAATATCCACTCCGCCGCCTTGTCAACAATATCCAGATGCATACCCAATTATGGGGTGGCTCCCATCGCCGGCGGGGCGCGACGTAACGATCGAACGATCGTGATTTTGACCATGGGACATTTTGCAAGTTACAAGAATCCGACCTTGTGGCTTGCCGTCGCCAAGGAATTGGTCGGCAGGTTTGCCGGACGGATTCGATTCATATGGGCCGGCCGGGGAACGATGCTGGAGAACCTTCGGGAGGATGCGAAACCATATCCGGCTATCGAATTTCCGGGGTTTGTCGAGGATTCCGCAAGCCTCTATCTTTCGGCGGATATTTATTTTCAGCCAAGTATCGTCGAAAGTCAGGGGATCGCGGTCGTCGAGGCGATGGCCGCCGGCTTGCCCTGCGTCGTTTCGCGCGCGGGGGGACTACCCGAATCCATCGAGCATGGCGTCGAAGGGTTTTTGTGCGATATCCATGCGACCGAGCAATATATCGAAAGCTTGTCGCGGATTATCGAAGATCCATCGCTTCGGGCGCGATTGGGCACCAATGCGAAATTGAAGTATTTGCGATGTTTTTCGAAAGCGCGATGGGAAGAAAACATGAACGCTCTTCTCCATGACTTGCTGCCAAATTGATGATCAGCGGGAGCTACCTGATGTTGAGGAAGAGCATAAGATTCACCCTAGCCTTCCTGCCGATGGTGTTCCCTCTTGGCGTCACGGCGCAGGATCTCCCTTCGCCCGAAGATCCATTGTGGCGTTATGAGACCTGGATGGAAACGGCAGGACTTTCCCAAACGAGCGATCTTGGGCTTCGCTCGGTCGATACGAAATTTGCCAATTCGGGTGGGCCGTGGCAGGGCCTTGGAGTTTCACAGGATAAAGGCATACATGGTCCCTTTGGTCTTTCCTTCGATGCGTTGTCCGCCCAATCGGGAGTCGTGTGGAATTCGACATTCCCTACGAGCGTCAATGAGGGAGGATTGTGGCAAGGGGTCGGTTTCACTCCCTGGTTCAAGTCGAATATCGAAGGCTCGCTCGGATTCATTCATGCGAGGTTGGGGGCAAAGGCTTCCTATTCGCAAAACGCCGACTTCCCGCTCGGCCCCTCGGGCTTGTCCGATCAGCCTCTTGCGAGCGTGGATGGGGGCTACATAGACACCCCGCAACGTTATGGGACAGCGCCATTTTCGCTTCTCTCGCTCGATAACTGGGAGATAAGCGGCACTTTGGGGCCTTTCGTCGCGTCTTTCAGCAATCAGAACCTTTGGTTCGGCCCCGCGGTTTTCAATCCCTTACTTCTGAGTTCCCAAGCGGAAGGATTTCCCCACATAAGGCTTGGGATCGAGGGATTGGAAACGCCAATCGGCAGCTTCGAAACGCAGGTAGTGTATGGAAGGTTGAAGACTTCGTCATATTGGGATCCTGCGGTCGACAATGGGGACAGATTCTTTGGCGGACTGTTCATTGGGTACAAGCCATCCTTCTTTCCTCAACTGACTCTCGGGGCAGGCCGAACGGTATTTTCCTATTGGAACGCCCTCGATTGGCAGTCCCCCTTGATTCTCTTCGTACCCAGCATCGACGACAGCGGTCTCGGAAGCACCTTCGCCTATGGGACTGGCGAAAGCCACCAACATGTCTCGATTACCTGGAGACTGCAGTTCCCTGAAAGCGGATTCGAGACCTACGGCGAATGGGGAAAGAACGATTTTTCTCCTCTGAGACTTATCTTGCTCAATCCCGACCACATGCAAGCCTATACCCTCGGTCTGAAAAAGACCTTTGGCCTACCGGACAGGGCCGTGCTTGGTATCGGCGCCGAGCTGACGACCTTGAATCAATCGCAGGAAAGCCTGATCAACATCAACGGATACAATTGGGGTGGGGACTGGTATTCGCATTGGGCAATCCACGAGGGCTACACGAACAATGGCCAGGTGCTAGGGGCGAGCATCGGCAATGGGTCAGCCGCCCAGATCCTCTATATGGATCTCTATGGACGCCAGGGGCATGTCGGTATCGAGCTCAGGCGCTGGGTCAACAGGCTCTCCGCCCTGTATCAGGGGACCTTGCCCGCCAACCGCGAATATCAGACGGACGTGGAATACGATTGGGGAATTCGGGTGGATGTCCCCCTCGAATCTTGGATGTTTTCCCTGGCCGTCCAAAAGCAATACGATTTCAACCGCTACATGATTTCATGGAACGATGTCGTCAATTGGCATGTAGCATTCTCCAGCAGCTATCGATTTTGAAAGAGTCCAAATCGAGGCGCAAAGAAAGACCCGATGCGGTGAGGCATACTTGAATAGCAGCAAAACCATCCTAGTCACCGGCGGAGCCGGCTTTCTCGGTTCGCATCTTTGCGGACGTCTATTGGAAGCGGGCCATGACGTCATCTGCCTGGACAATTTCTACACGGGCTCGACGCGGAACCTCGAGCGATTCGCGGGCAATCCCCGCTTCCAGGTCATTCGCCACGACGTGACCACGCCGTATTCCTTTTACGTCGACGAGATCTACAATCTCGCCTGTCCGGCGAGCCCGCCAGCCTATCAGCGCGATCCGATAGCGACCTTCAAAACGAGCGTATTTGGTGCGATCAACGCGCTTGATCTCGCCGTGAAGTGGAACGCGAAGATATTGCAGGCTTCGACCTCGGAGGTCTACGGCGATCCCCTCGTGCACCCGCAGCCCGAGACCTATTGGGGGCATGTAAACCCGAACGGGATTCGAAGCTGCTACGATGAGGGGAAGCGCGGGGGCGAAACGCTCTGTTTCGACTATCACCGCTCGAGGGGCGCGCGGATCAAGGTTGCGCGCATCTTCAATACCTACGGACCGAACATGAATCCGGACGACGGACGTGTCGTGAGCAATTTCATCGTCCAGGCCCTTCGGGGCGAGGACCTTACCGTCTACGGCGACGGCTCGCAGACCCGATCGTTCTGCTATGTCGACGATCTCGTGGGCGGATTCATGGCCCTGATGGACAGCCCCGACGAGGTTGTCGGACCGGTGAACCTCGGCAATCCCGGAGAGTTCACCATGCTCGAGCTGGCGGAAAAGATCCTCGCCCTCACGGGCTCGAAATCGCGCGTCGTTCATCGGGAGTTGCCGGGGGACGATCCGCGTCAGCGGCAGCCCGACATCGAGTTGGCAAGGAAGGCCCTGGGCTGGGAGCCCCGCGTTCCGCTGTCCGAGGGTTTGCGCGACACGATCGCCTATTTCGAGAACGCCCTGTCGTGAACCTGCCTTCCCTGCTCGGGATGCTCCCCTTCGAGTTCGAGCGCGTGCTCTTCTCGAGGGCGAACACTCTGCTTTCTCGGCGACCGTCGAGCGCTCCCTTTCTGAGCGGCGATTCCTTTCGAGCCGTCGCCGATTTCATCTTCGACCAGACGGGAGAATTCGATCCGCGACGGGCGAAAGCGGGGTCGGTTCTGTTCCTCGGCACGAGCCGGATGGCGGAATTCCGGGAGCGGATAGTCTCGGCCCTGGCCGGTCCCGTGATCCTTCTTTCTCACCAGGACGATTTGAACATCGATGTCGAGTTCGCGGAGCTCGTCGAGCATCCGGCGATCGGCCACTGGTTCGCCAAGAACGCGCTATTCGAGCATCCGAAGCTGACGCCCCTCCCCATCGGCCTCGAGGACAGGTGGCGCCATAACAACGGCGCCCTCGCCGACTTCCGCAGGCTCGTCGTTTCCAACAAGCCCCATATCCCGCGGGTCGGCTATGCCTTTTCCCTGGGGACCAACATCGACAAGCGAGTTCCCTGCTACGCCGCCCTCGCCAAAAGCCCGGTCGCCACCGAGCTGCCGCAGCCGCTCAACGCGAGCCTGTATCGCCGCCTCGTGCGCGATTACATGTTCGTTGCCTCCCCTCCTGGAAACGGGGCCGACTGTCATAGGACCTGGGAGGTCCTGTATATGGGGGGCGTTCCCGTCGTCGAGGACAATTCGCTGCACCGATTTTACCGGAGTCTGGGGCTGCCGCTTCTCCTCGTGAAGGATTGGAGCGAGGTTTCGACCTGGGACGAAGACTACCTCGCCGCCGAATATTCCAGCCTCGTCGCCACGGCCGAAAAAGCGCCCCTATTTATGCCGTTCTGGACCGGACTGATAGAACGCGCCACGTCACGGATCGCGGGCGCCGCCCCGCGCGGAGCGCGGAAGGCGCCGATATGAGGGTCGCCTTCGTGGTGCTCGCCTTCCATCTGGAACATACCGGCTCGTCGTCCTTTTTCATCGATGTCCTGAAAGGCGCCTATGAGGACTTTCATGTCGTGGCCGACGGCGACGCCTGGTACGAGATTCCGCGCCTCAAGCCCGACCTCCTCATCGTTTGGCAGCGCATCTTTTCGCCGGAAGAACTCGAATGCCTCGGCGTGCGGAACGTGGTCCTGGTGCCGATGTATGACGCCTGCCCGCACACGGAAGAGTTCTGGAACGGCTACCGGGCCTACAAGATTCTCTGCTTTTCGAGGGCTCTCCACGAGTTCCTCGAAAGGAGATCGTTCCGCACTTACCATGTGCATTATTGCATGGAGCCGTCGCCCCTGCGCTCTACGGGACGGCGGGGCTTGCGCGTCTTCTATTGGGAACGCAGCCGCCTGATCAACTGGGCCTGTGTAAGGACCCTGCTGGGCGAGGTCCGAACCGACTCGTTCCACTATCACCGGTCCAGCAATATCTCGGCAGCCGATCCGAATGGACCCACGGCCGAAGAGATAGATCGCTACCAGGTGGCCTTTTCCGACTGGTTCGCTTCGCGCGAAGATTACCTCGCGGCCCTGGGCGACAGCACGATCTATTTCGCGCCGAGGGAGTCCGAGGGCATCGGCCTTTCCTTCATCGAGGCGCTTGCGATGGGTCTTTGCGTTATCGCGCCGGACGCCCCGACCATGAACGAATATATCGATGACGGCGTCGATGGCATTCTCTACGATCCCGCGAGGCCGAAGCCGCTTTCGTTTTCGGATGTCGACGGGATGGGGAAAAGGGCGGCGGATCGGGCGAAGAAGGACCACGCGAGGTGGCTCGCGGGAATACCTGAAATGCTCCGCTTCCTGGAGGGCCCGCTCGAGGGTTACGCTCCGCGGCCGCATCCGGGCTTGTACGCCGCCCGGCGGGCCAGGGCCTTCGCGCGACATTGGTACCGCTCCGCGCGGGGGCTCGCGTGAGGAGCCGCGGAGGAAAATCGCCTTGGCAGAGCGGGGCATCGAGGGAAGGCATTCTTGAGCGTCTTTCGTAGAGATAAGAAGTTGTATGTCAAGATATTCGGAGGGCTCGGAAACCAGCTCTTCCAATACGCTTACGGGCAGGAACGCAGGTCCGAAGGGCTGGAACCGCGCTACATAGTCGACGCCGCGACGCCTGAGCTCCCCCGGGTCTTCGACCTGCCGCGCCGCGAAATACTCGAGAACAGAAGCCGTCTGGCGCTGACGGCACGGAAGGCCTACGCCCGTTTCATCGTGCGCCGATTCGCCAACGGGTTTTTCCAGGACCGTCTGCCGGAGCCGCGGCTGCGCGAAATGCTCTCTTTTCGCCGGGCTGAAGAATATCGGAAGAGCCCCTGGTTCGCCCAAGTGACTGCGGCGAATTCCGTAGCCGTGCACGTGCGGGGCGGCGACTACATCACGCCCTCCGCCTTCCACGGATGGGGCGACGTTTGCGACGCCGGTTATTACGAAGCCGCGACGAAACTCGTCGAGACGGCGACAAGGGCTCCCACGTACTTCCTCTTCACCAACGACGAGGCCTTCGCTCTCTCCATGCTTCCCGCCGATGTGCGGTCGCGGATGACCGTGGTAGGGGACGAATTCGAGGGCGACCCGGGATTCCATCTCTTTCTCATGGGCGCCTGCCGCCACAACATTATCGCCAATTCGACCTACAGCTGGTGGGGAGCCTTTCTCGGAAATCCCGACGGCCGCATCGTCGTGGCGCCGGAACGGTGGAAGACCTTCGTCTGTCCTCCGGAATGGCGGAGGATTTGAAAACGATGTCCGTAACGCCAGAAACGAGCGGCAGCCCCGTCGTCCTCGTCGTCTTCAACCGCCCCGAGGCGACACGGCAGGTTTTCGAAGCGGTGCGGGCGGCACGGCCTCCCAAGCTTCTCGTCGTCTCCGATGGTCCCCGTTCCTCGAAGCCGGGCGAGGCAGAGCGCTGCGAGGAGGCGCGGAAGATCGCCACCGCAGTCGATTGGGACTGCGAGCTGCACACAAACTTCTCCGAGACCAACCTGGGCTGCAAGTTGAGGGTTTCCTCGGGCATAAGCTGGGCCTTTTCCATCGTCGAGCGCGCCATCATCCTTGAGGACGATTGCGTGCCCGTTCCCACCTTCTTTCGCTTTTGCGACGAAATGCTCGATCGCTTCGCGGATGACGAGCGGGTCATGATGGTTTCGGGCGACAATCGGCTTTGGGGCAGGGCCGATCCGGGCAGCAGCTACTACTTCAGCCGCTATCCCAACATCTGGGGCTGGGCCACCTGGAGGCGTGCCTGGGCCACATATGATTTCGCCATGACCGATTGGCCGGCGATCAGGAAGCAAAGGCGCTTTGACCAGTACTTCCGGAAAATTTCGGAGCGCTACTATTGGAAGTCCCTCTTCGACTATGTCTACGAGGGCAATCTGGACACCTGGGACTATCAATGGGTCTATAGCGTCTTCAAGGAATCGGGGCTCTGCGTGGCCCCGCATCGCAACCTCGTCCGGAACATCGGCTTCGCCGACAATGCGACGCATACGAAGACGACCTCGCTTTTCGCGGGGCTTGGCGCCCAGGACCTGGATTTCCCCCTCCGGCACCCCGGCCAGGTTCTCGTCGATTCGGCCTGCGACGACGTGGAGCGGCGAATCAGGAGCGGGAACGTCGGCATGCTTCCCTATCCCTTGAACCGCCTGAAGGACGGCATACGGGATCTGCTCCGCGGCGTACACCGTGTCTGATCGCCTCGTCGTCACCGCAGTGGCAAAGAACGTCGGTCGGAACGCTCGTCGGGTCTTCGGTCGTTTGGCGGGGCTCGCCGGGGCTTTCGAGGACCTCGCCTTCGTCGTCTACGAGAACAATTCCACCGACTCCACGAAAAGCGAGCTCGAGAGGCTCGCGAGGGAAGTGCCGAATTTCCGTCTCATCTCGGAGGACCTGAGCCGCGCCGAAATCGAGTCTTTCGCCCGGGCCCGACATATGGATGGGAGCCCTTGCCGGATCGAACTGATAGCGCGCGGTAGGAACATCGCGCGGCAGGCACTTCTTTCCGATTTCGGAGACTACGATCAGGTTCTTGTCATCGATCCTGACGCCCTGTGGTTTTCGAGACGCGACATCCTGCGAAACGCCGGCCGCATCTCGCGCGACGAGGCCGACGCGATCTGCGCCAACGGGCTCACCAAATGGCTTTACTATCGGGATGCCTTCGCCTTTCGCTCCCGAGCGCACCCCTGGGGGCCGGAATATCTCGGCGAAGGCTGGTGGCGAGAGACCAAGCCGAAGATCCAGGGCAGATACCGGGGCACGACGCTCGTACCCGTCAACTCGGCCTTCGGCGGCGCAGCCCTCTATTCGATGGCGGCTTATCGCCAGGGTCGCTATCTCGCGATGGCGGACGAACGCTACATCGAGCAACAGGCAGGCTACGACACTTCCGGAGCGCCTTCGAAAGAACGGAGTGCCGCGGCGGCGAAACCCATGGCGAACAGCGACTATTCCGGGCCGATAGTCTGCGAGCATGTTCCCTTTTGCTATTCCATGCGAGAGGCGGGATTCGGGCGGATTTTCATCGATCCGGCCTGGCGCCTGCTTTTTAGGGATTGATCGTGAAGATCGTCTCCATCCTCGGCGGCCTGGGCAACCAGCTGTTTCAGTACGCCTTTTCCCGCGAATTGGAGCGCCGCTGCGGCGAGACGGTCCTCGTCGACACGGGCGGTTTCGAGCGTTACGGGCTCCACAACGGATTCGAGCTGGAGAGGGTTTTCGGGCTCAGCCTAAAGCGGGCACCCGAGGCGGCGGTGCGACGGCTTTCGACGCAACCGACCGACTACCTGAAGCGGCTCAGGCGGAGGCTCGCGCCCAAGGCGAACCACTTTATCGATCGCGATACTTCCTACCACGGGGACGTATTCACCCTTGCCGGCGACCGCTACTACGAAGGCTACTGGCAGAGCGAGCGTTATTTCGAAGGCGTAGCGGCGGAACTCCGTCGCGACCTCGTCTTTCCCGCCCTCTCGCCCCGCAACGAGGACTTCCTCGCCGGCCTCCCGAGGCCGGCCTGCGCCGTCCATGTGCGGCGGGGGGACTATCTCAGGCCCGAGAACGCCCACCTCGCGGTCTGCGGCCTCGACTATTACCGGCGCGCGATCGCGGAGCTGGCGCCGAGCTGTGCGAGCCTTGTCGTCTTTTCCGACGATCCGGCCTGGTGCCGCGAGTGGCTTGTCTTCGAAGGAAGCAGCCTGCGGATCGTCGACTGGAACCGGGGGGCGGAGAGTTGGCAGGAC
>Ga0307377_10003052_pt1 | contig 19211 bp, 13 predicted proteins | sample TR3MG_FD_202535 | JGI IMG/M metagenome (GOLD analysis project Ga0307377, IMG submission 202535) | Soil microbial communities from Risofladan, Vaasa, Finland - TR-3 | ecosystem: Environmental > Terrestrial > Soil > Coastal area > Acid sulfate soil | place: Finland: Risofladan, Vaasa | collected... | reverse complement strand
TCGGAGATGACTCAACTGACAACACCTATATCAAGGGCGCCGAAGATCTTGGAGACAAGAGGATGACTCTTCTCGCACCCGGGTTGACAACTGTAGAAATACAGGATCCAGACGGGACATTCCAAACCATCCAGGTAGAGGCTCCATTTATGGCCGCTGCAATGGGTGCCCTGTCTTGCAATCCTTCGTTCGATGTTGCAACACCGCTTACCAATAAATCAATTACTTCGTTCTTGGGCATTTCAGCAAGAACAACCGATCATCCAAGCACCTCCTATCTGGAGAGCGAGAAGAATATTCTTGCAGCGGCAGGTATCACGGTAGTTGATAGAAATGGTGCCAATGTGTTCATTAGACACCAGCTAACAACCGATCAGACGAATGTAGCCAACGGAGAATTTTCGGTTGTAACAACTACCGACTATGTTTCTCAGGCTGTTAGATTTACAACTGAGCAATTTATTGGTAAAAAGCTTGTCAACTCGATTATTGTACCAGCAGTCAAGTCGACAATCTTGGCAACTATGGCTCAGCTATCTGCAGTCCAGATCATCAACTCAACTGGGGCTATAACAGTAACAGTTAATCCGCAGAATCCAACAGAGATCTTGGCAACAGTTCAGTATGTTCCAGTATTCCCGCTCAATCGCATCCGTGTGACTTTTACAATTCGTACGCAACTTTAATATAAACTGAAGAAAAGAATCAAACAACAAGGAGTAATAATATGGGAACAGTAAATGCATTCTTACAAAACCAGGACCGAATTGCCGTATCGACAGCGGCAAAGGTCCTGGTCAATGGACAGGTAATTGGTGTAGTTCAGAGTCTTGACCCTAATCAGGACCGCTCAACCACTCCAGTTCGTGGCATTGGAATCGGCGACCGCATAATCGAAAGAATATGGGGCTTAACCGATTACAAGCTAACTGTCACAAAGTTCGCTCTTTTCCAGAAGTCTATGTTTCAGATCTTTTCTAGCAACAATGAATCATCTGCTTCTGGCGGCTTCAGAATGTTGGCTCAACTAAGAACACCAGTTGACATTCAGGAAATCCTAATGCTTCCTGTGGCATCACCTACGGAAGAGCCTCTTACGATCAGGGTAACTAACTATCGTGGATGCTACATGACTTCATTCACAGCTCCAAGATCTATTGGCGGCGACATCATCATAACTGAGACAGCTAACTTTGACTGCACTTATATTGATGACAATGAAGGCGATCCATTCGATTACCCCACAGGCCTAACCCTCACCCAGTAATTTCAGCAATACCCTCCATTTAATTCTTAATTAAAATACAGGAAGCAGTTCTCTAGGCTCAATGCCCATTGGGCCGCTTCCTGTTTTTTTTGATATAATAATCTCAGGACAATTTTATAATAATCCAATATAAAGGAGACACAAACATGTCATTAAGCAATATTGTGTTCAAAGAGAATCCAACTCGTGAATTCGAGGCTTTGGGCAAAAAGATCGTAATTAGAGGCATAACCGCCCGAGACACCCTTGATATGGACATGGATCTACTTGATTTCATGACCAAAGAGGGCACTGATATCGATCTCAGGACAACCGTAAAAGGTATGATTGAATACCTATCCGCAGCTATAGTTTCCATTGACGGTGAAAAGCCAGAGAATAAAGAAGAAACTAAAGCGTTTCTACTCGATCAAGAGCAAGGTGTTGTTATTCAAATTTTTGCCGCAGCGAATGCCGAAGCCATAGAGGCGGTTCTAGAAACAAAAAAATCCGAAGAGACGTCGCCCTCAGCGCAAAGCTTGACGTAATATTCGAGCTTGGCGGCGTCCCTACAGATGATAAATACCTAAACCTCTCAGATGAGCAGTGGTCCGCCTTGATACAACATAATATGTATCGTAGGGAAAAGACTGCAGATATGGTCATGGAGGCTGCCGAGTACATAATAATGCTATGCTCTCCCTATCCCAAGGAGGCCATGAAGATTATGGAGTCAAGAAGAGATGTTGTTAAGAAAGCTAGAATTAAAGCTGGACATATTGATGCAGATGAGGGGGATGCAGCAGACAGTCAGCTCTACAAAAAAGAACATCGAAATACGACATTCTTTGACGATATTGAACAGTATGCCGGCAAGGATATGTCTGCGGAAATAGCGAATGCATTTGGAGGAGACGGGGAGAAGCCATCGTCAACTGAAATGTATAATCCAGACATGGAAGATCTTGAATTTATAAATAAAGCAATAGAAATGAAAAAACAGCTTGATGGCAATAAAAAAGAAAAGAAAAAATTAGATACGATTGAATTTTAAAGAATATCTTTTATAAATTGACCAATTTTGTCTGGGGTAAGCCACGAAAGATAAAGCTCTCCGCATTTATATAGCTCAGTAAATACAATTTCCCAGAATTTAAAGAAGTTCATGCCAGTAAAAAGGCAAAAAAGACCAACGAAAGCCAATGGAATCCATAGACCAAATATGAGGCCAAGGGCGAAATCTAAAATCTTGAATAAAGTTGCGAACATAGTAGTCATAGCATCCTCCGAGCTTAACTAAATACTAACAGAAGGGGCAGTTTCTGTCAACCACATATGAAAAAAATATTTATTAAAATCTCAACTAATATATATCCAGACGGAATCCCTTTTGGTAAAGGATATGGCGAAGAAAGCTACAAGCCAATAGTCGATAGTATGATAGAGGTTATGTTCGAGCCAGGCATGATTGACGAATCTACTCATCTTATATCGCTTGGAGTGGTCGGGAAAATTGCCGGGACAAGAACCTTTAGTTTTGCAGGAATTTGTGAGCAGTCTCAAATTGGAGATATTTTAATCCCATCATCTGGCCTTGCAGTATCAGTAGCCAAAATGATGCGAGACTACTATGAATACCACAAAAGGCCATACAACTCTTCTGCGGTTGATAGATTTGTAAAGAAAGTATTAGACGATATAACTAACAATATTCCACTCAAGAGCCTATTTATGGACGTAAAGGTGCGTAACCCTACCCTATATCGACAGATGTCCTTAGAGTATAAATCTCGCTTTGGCTATAACCTTGAAGGAAGAATACATGAAATAGTTGCCGAGCAGGAATCTTATACATTTTCAAACTTCAAGGGGATAATACGACATGCCGAAATGGGTCAGAAGGGCGGCATCCACTATAGAAACTTAATATCTAACACTGTTGAGATGCGCAAGCTTGCGGCGCAGGAGCCTGATCCCGTCAAAGACGCCCCTCCAACCAAGGGCCCAGATACAAAGCAGAATCTAGCAGATAAATTCCCCCTATTCAAACCTCAGCAGTACGTAACTATGAATTTTGATAGAGGAGATCTACTTAAACGTTTTCCCGGATGGAGCGATAAGTTAGATACAAATCAAAAATACACCACCGACCAGCTCGTGAAACAGGGTATGACTTTTAGAGAAAATGTTTTTATTATCACTAAAAAATTACCAGACGGATTCTATACCGTGGCGGGGCTGGATGAAAAAGGCCAAGTTCGAGCCATTAATGTATGGGGAGTATTTTTAAGAGATGCATCCAATGTCGCAAATAAAGCCAAAGGCATAAGACAGCTAAAGTCGGGTGAAAAGGGAAGATTTATGGGGAATTTAGGACTTGAAGAAGCGAGCGCAAAAGAAAAGAGCGACGAACTTCACGAAGCCGCCAGCGATGTCGGATTGGATTACTTCGACTTCATCTCCTACTACAAAGACGCCATGGAAAATGGAATGATGAAACCTTTCGCAGCGTATGAAAAGGAGGCCCAAAACCCAAGCTTTATGAAGAAGATTTGGGATAAAGTTGACGGCCCCAAGGTTCCAGGGGGAAGCGTCATTGATTCCATCCAAACCTGGTGGGAAAGTAAAAAGACCGATCCCACCTCCAGGGAGCGGATGAAGATTAAGATGGAGGCGGAATTAGCAGATGCTGCCAGAAGGCTTCTGACTGATGACTTCTTTAAGTATGCTAAAAAATATAGCATCAACATTAAGGTCCGTGCAGGGCAGCTGAAAATGACCCCGGAAGAGTATAAAAAGACACTGCAGGCGGCCGGGCGAAATGGAATGTCCGTGACTGAGTATCAAGACAAAGCTGGTAGTTTTGAAAAGTCAGATGCTGAACTGGCTCAGTATGCAGAAGATCCATATACAATTTTGATCAATTTAGACAAAATAAAGAGGATGATAAAGAAGGACCCAGGTATTACCGGCAACAAGGATTTCATGGATGCTTTTAATAGAGTAAGTAAAAATGCCAGGGGTCGCATAGAGGTATTTCTGGAGCACTTTGGGCTTCCATCAATCAAAGAAATAGAGGCGAATAGCGAAGAGGCAAAGAGTGAATACTTTAGAATAGAAACAGCTTTTGAGGAATTGGATAAGGGCGCAGGCAAAGAGGGCACTGCGGCAATGCTTATGCCTAAGCTAGATCAGTATATGCAGGCCAACAGAGGGGACGCCAGGGCTTATCGCATCTTGAAAGAGTCGGGAATTGATCCCGACATATTTAGCACAGATGAAACAATGGCAGACGCCGCAATCGCCTTAGAGAAAAGCAAACTACCTCAGTTGAAGCAGAAATTTCAAAGTTCTGGGCTGAAGGATCAAGCTAAAAAACTTGATGAAATAATAGCAAGATCTAAAAAAGTAAAGCCAACTCCGGGAAGCGCCAACGTCGCACCCGCTGGAGCAAATAATCCAGCAACGCCACCGCCAGTTGGTCAGCCGGCTGTAGCGCCAGCACCACCGCAGCCAAGCTTAAATTAATGAAAGAGGAACAATAGAATGGCAGATGTACCTCAATTACCCCCACAGGATGATTTAGATAATTTTAAAGATGGACTAGGCGAAGCTCGGGAGACCGCAAACGAAATCTCTAGAGCTTTTGAGGATATTGCTAACTCTACTCAGGATCAAGCAAAAGACCTAATGAGTGTCCAGGAGAGGCTTGGAAAGATAAGCGGTCTTGATGAAAAAAGAGCCCTAAAAGCAATTCAAATAACTAGGGATTCTAAGGAGGCAGTAAAGCAGGCCAAGCTATATCAGGCATCATCCCAGGCTATTATTAAGGGGCTCGAGGCTCAAGGAAAACATCTACAGGCTAATCTTCAGAAGATAAAAGATTCTGTTCATCAAAACGGAATTCTGGGGGCCGGAGCTGAGGGCGCTGGCAAGATAGCCAAAGGCGCCGAAGACATAGAGGCCAATACATATGCGGCCCTTGGTCCATGGGGCGTCTTAATAAAACTCATCGTAGACGTTATAGACGGAGTTAGAAAGACAAGGAGCGAGCTTCAGGCCGCCGCTGCTGACACTGGTGATTTCACAAATGCCTGGGGGACCGCCAATCGTGAGACTATAAACATCAATAAAAACGTCGGCGAGCTGATGTACAAGTACGGAAAGACCAAAGAAGAGGTAGTTGCCCTATCAGTTGCATTGAAGTCTACAGGTTTTAGGGATTTTGGAGCTAGTGTTGTAAGCGCTAGTGGCGATATAAATAACTTTGCTAAATCGGCAATGAATTTTGCAAACGCAACTGGCCAAGATGTTGGTACTGTTGTTGGTCAATACAAAGCCTTGCGCACCACATTTACGGGTCTCAAGGCACCCCTTAGCGATATCTCCGATGCATACCTTACAATGTACAGACAGGGTGCAAAGCTTGCCAATGAAGGGCTGGCCACCACAAAAGAGTGGATTGGTGAAATTATGGGACTGGGCGATGCTTTTAGCGCCGTGGGAATGAGCATGAAAAGCATCGAGGTCGTAGCCGCCTCTACTAAGAGAGCCATGCGAGACATGGGCTTCGCCATAAAAGATTCTGCTCAGATAACTCAAAAACTCTTAGGGGCAGTTAATGCCACAAGTGAGGGCTGGAAGGTATTAATAGGCCAAACCATGGGCATCGGGGGAGGGGGAGGCTTTTCGCAGACCCTGTTTGGTATGCAGCAGAGGGGTCCTGGTATGAAAATGCCGGGATCGGACAAGTTTGATGCTACCACATTTTTGAAACAAGTTGGTGGTGCCATAAGTAAGATTACTAGCGGCGTCGGCGACGCCGCCAATAGACAGTACTTAACTGAAAAAATAGCCGGAGGAATGGGTTTGGACGAAAGAAGCACGCAGGTTTTACAGCAACTTCAAGCAGGTAAAATCAGCGCCGAAGAGGCTGCTGTTTCTATGGAAGAAATTGACAGAGCGGCAAAGAAGCAAAACTTAGACTCTCATAGCATGTTTGATATAATCAAGACAATACTGGTTGGAATGATTGCAAAGCCAATCGTAATGATATATGACTTTTTAACCAGATGGCTGCCTGGAGTAAAGGCGGACCCGGGCATGGCTTCAGTAAAGAAAAACATGGACAAGATTAGCTCTGGAGCCAACGGGCTAGAGCTAATCACTGGCGGCCTTGTTATGGGACATGCTAAAGAACAAATGATTGGTGGAAAACTGATGCCAGTCGCAAGCACTAGGCCATTAAATAGGGATGGCTCTGGTGGCTCTTCGAACAACCAATTTGCCTTTAACGTAACAATTGATGAATCGAATATAAGAAAACAATTCAGAGACATGGAGAACAAGACTGTAACGTTGCTTAAAAAGCAGCAGGCAGCCAACTTCTCCGCATAAGGAAAAATAAATGTCATCATTTCTACCAGTAGATGTAAACAAAGCAGGAACATTGGTATCGAGTATAACCAAAGCCCTTCCACCAAGCTTATCTCAAGCTGTTGGCGGTGATGTCGGTGCGATCTCGAGGGGTCAGGTAGGATCAAATCCAATCGTTTCGAAGCTTCAAAATGTCGCCGAGCAGGCAATCCCAGGAGCCGGCAGATTAATACAGCAACAGTCAGCCTTTCCATATAAGAAGCAGGTTATGTTCCTTCTTCTGGATAGGAATGGGTCCCCCGTCACCCCTCCGGTCAATAATCCCGAGGGGTTCCAGCCAGGATATATGTTTAAAATGCATGTTAATCCAAGTAATTTTAATGTGACGATTCCCCCAAAAACTGTTTCTCAGGTAAGGACGTTGGGTGGTTGGAAGTTGCAACATTGGTATCCCGAAATTGGAACAATAGGTGCGGAGGGTATCATAGGAAATATGTTGGAAAGATTCAATAGGGACCTTAAAGACTCCTCTGCATGGAGAGGCTTTAAAAAGCTTTTAAATATATTTCAGCAGAATGGAATCCCCTATGCCCCGCCAGCCTCTCAGGGAAATCGATACTCCCTTCAGAGACAGTTCGCCCCCACCGTATCGTGTTTCTACGATAGAGTAAGATATGATGGATATTTTGAAAATCTATCTTATACAGAGTCGCAGGACATGCCGCACACAATAAGCTATAACTTTACGTTTAGATTTCTTCAATACATGGACTTGGCAGATATTCCAGGCCTTACAAGAGAGGCATCTGTTGATGCAAGCATTACGAACGCTCTAATACCGCCAGATAAAGTAAATCAGCTGGCCACTACAATAACAAGGGCATTCTCGGCAACAAAGGGATAATATGGCAGACACAAACCTACCCACAGGCAGGGCAAATATATACTACAGCTCGGAGAATAATGATCCGGATGCTGTTGTTATACTTAATCGTGGAACTGAGTATGAGCTTGATATAACAAATGATATCATAAGCTTTAATACTTCTAATTCTATTGATAGTTCCACCGGCTCGTTTACTGTAACCCTAGACAATAAGAATGACCATCTGGTGAATAGATTCAACTACTCTCGTATTAAAAAGATGAGCTCAATAGAGATTTTTGCACAGCCATTGAATTCATACGGCGGCAGAGAGAGTAAGTTTTCTAGCAATAGCCAGTCGGTGCAAATACCAGAAGAAATTGATGGTAAGAAACCTACTATTAACTCAATGTTTAATTTTGTTTACGGATCAAGCATTGGCGCCGAATCAAAGAAATATTTAAAATCCCAGTTCGATGCGCTTAATGCCAATCGGGTGGTACCGCAGCTCTCTGGTCAAATTGACAAACTAAGACTTAGGGCTCAGGGTGTTGGGGTAGCTATATTTAATAACGCAGGAACAAAGGCAGATCCAACCCTTCAAACGGACTGTCAAATAAAATTTATAGCCCTGACGCAGTCTGAAAGCGCAAAGAAACTAGTCGAAAATGCTACCCCTATAAAAATAGGCCCGCAAGATAGGGTGTTCTTTCAAGATGAATTTTATTTAAAATTCACAATGGTTAAAACTGAGTTAAATACTCAGTTCCAGGAATATATCTCCGTAAATCAATCGGAACAAAATGTACCGCTGCCAGCAAACGAAGATGAGGAGTTTAGCGATGCTCAGAGGGCAGCCCCTCTAAAATTCGCCCAACCGAAAGGCATGTATCAAAGAATATTCTTTGGCGTGGTAGTAAACATAAGCGTTCAGGTGACTCCTGGCTCTGGTCTTAGCGTGGTGATTAACGGCGAAGGAATAGGGTACTGGCTAAGGGTTTCATATATAAACGTCAAACCCGGAGGATTTGAAGCTAATTTTGCGGGAGTTGATCTACAGGCCTTTTCCACCAAGTTTACTGAACTTAAGGCACTCGACGTCTTCCGCCGGCTACTTAGTGCAAGTATGGATATTCCAACAGTTACGAATTTTAATGTCGGAATCACCGACACTGCGTATGAGTCTCTAGTCTTGGCAGGATCTGCTAGTGATATGAAGACGGCTAACGGAGAGGTCGCCAAGCAAAAAGATTATGAAGGTAAAGATACCGGAGAAAAAGTAACACTGAAGGGTACGTTGCCTACCCAGAGGCTTAATGACTTAAATGCCAGAGAGGAATTAATCTGGGAGGGAGTAAGTATTTATGGTTCAGCAGCCGACGTTACGAAAAAATGGTCTGATTACGCCAAGCAATACAGGCAGAATACATCTGATCAGAAGAGCTTGCTGGCCAAACAAACCTCGAATTTAAATAAACAGAAGCAGCTTGCCTCAAATGATGTTGTCGGCAAAGAGAAACTGTCCGAGGAATTCAGTCAATACAGCAAAACTTCGGAGACCCTAAAAAAGAAGCGTGCAGAACTCAGGTCGCTATCTGGAATGGGCGGATTGCCAGAGGTTCAAAACCAGCTTCAGGCAGTTGCTGTCACCAGAAATACGATAAGCGCTGAAATATCTCAATCAATGTCTAAGGGTAGAAAGGCTTACCTGAAACAGGTTGGTATAATGGACCATTGGAAAAGTATATTTTCTAATCTTATTTTGGAAGTTTTAGATGATGACGTATTCCTGGAAAACGTATATCCATACAGCTATATAATGTCCGGCCCAACAGCCTCTCTAGACGGAGATTATGTAAGCAAAGAAACTATAGCTCGTCAAATAGTAGAGTTGCTTCAATATGAATTCTATTTTGATACAAATGGCCACTTCGTTCTAAAGCCTCCATTCTTTAATATGTCCTACGACCAATCGTATGATATGTACACGATCAAAGATGATCAAGTGGTAAGCTTTAGCTGCAACGACACTGTTGACGGGCTTGTTAATAGAATAAGTGTAACTGGAGATTTTAGGACCGCCCCTGGATCCGATCCGCTATTGACTCAAAACATATTTCAGGATATGCGTCTCATTAGAGATTTTGGATTTCATCCAAAACAGGTTGGACAGTTAAACTATTTGCACAATTCTGCCGACTGTCGTGATTTTGGAATATCGATGATGTCAAGAAATAATATGAACCTATTTAATGCCTCTGTAACAATTCAGGGGAGACCAGGAATAAGATTGGGGACCCCGGTATATTTCATGCCAAGGGACACCATTTATTATATTAAAGATATAAGCCATGAATTTTCCGTTGGCGGACAATATACTACAACCCTTGGCCTTATCGGTGGAAGAAGAATCGTTACTGGATTTAAGTCTAACAAAAAGATACAAACATTTAAAAGGAGTACGGTTAACGAGCTTAATACAAACAAACCCGGAGAGTCGGTAAAGGTTACAGCATTTACCGGAATTAGCAGCTCTGAAATAGAGCACTACATCTTATCTGATGGATTTAATACGGAGTCTATCGCTGAGTATAATGCTGCTGCCGGAATAAGAAATACGCAACAGGAAGCTGCAGCTGATGGGGATAGCCTTGTTGGGCTCAACTCGGGGCAAACAGACAAAGTGTTTGTGTTAAGAAATAAATATCTTATTGTTGACCATTATAATACGGCATATATTGGTCTAATTGTGGATCAGAACTCAGGTCCGATATCAAATATAAACCTAGCAAACTTTGAGTATTTTAATAAACTATCGGTATCCAGCATACCAAACAATGACCTCTTTGGTCAACTAGAGCCGGCGGACAAAGAAGGTGTTGTTGCATATATTAAGGAAAAGTTTGAGCTATTTAAGACTGGGGCTGGCTCGGATGGAACACCTGGCCCCGAAAGCGAATTTATAACAGACGGGAATGCCTCAAAGACATTCACGATAGGCGAGCGCAAGAATTGGATAACATTTTTTTTGGTTGCATCCGGCCACGATATTGCCGGAGAAAGCTATGATGCCAATGGGGTTATCACCGGAATAAATCCAGAATCAACTGGAAGCGCTTTTCAGAGTAGAAAGCTCACTATAGGCAGGGCGGCGAACATATTCAACCTGCTGGTTGCCAATATAGATAAAAATGGTTTATATAAACAATTCACTGATCAGGCCGGAAGAGAGCTTCAGGCATATCAAGACTACGGCCTTTCGTTAATTTATGAAAATAATTTGGCAAAGTTAAATAATATAAGCGTTGCAGATGAGAGCCTTGCTAATAACAAAAGAAATGTAGGTTCTAAGAAGAATAATAAAGATAAGGTATCGGCTGGTAATGCTAAAAACCTATCCGGGGTTTATAGTCCCAACTCAGATTCATTTAAGAGATTCTTAGAAGATAAGTTCTCGAACTACAAGAATAGACTGGAGGGGACCGGAGTCGCCCCAGCTCCTATTACCAGCTTGGCGCCATCCGCAAATCCTCAGACTAGCGGATCTGACGAGCTCCCTGCTTTGAATATTAATACAAAGAAATAAATTTTCTGATATTTAGGATAAAAATGAGTTTAACAACAAATCTTAATTCATCGCTAGAGATTGGAAGCTCTGCAAACCCCGCAGCAGCCGACAGTGGTATAACACGTCGTCTTGGATTACGTATTGCTAAAATAACTTCAGTCAATTCGAGCAATAATACGGTAGATGTTGATTGGCTATGGCCCATACAAGGAAGCATGGGTGGTATAGAAATAAGCTCTCCGTATCTCGGAGCTCGTAGTGGCATAAGGTTTGTTCCGGAAATTGGCTGTGTTATAGTGATGGGATTCTCTGGGAGCAAACCCATAATGCTTTCTTATTTACTACCAGTTAGCTACGATAAGTTGAAGGATAGCCCAAAGGATAGCTCCGGCAAAAGGACAAGGGTAAGAGAAATAACCACTGGGGAAATGTATTTTAATAGTTCTGAAGATGCAGAGCTATTTCTTGGTAGAACAGTTGAATTAAGAGATCAGGATAATAATTCAATTAATATAGATCCATCAGATGGTTCTATAAACTTAAGCTCTTTAAGTACATACATCGACAACGAGTCTGGACGCATATCCATGGGGCAGGTCATAAGAAATATAGACGACGGGGTTCAGGTAATAACAAAAGATGGTGAGCCGGTCACGGCTGTTGACGGTGGCAATGCTCTTACTGAACTTACAATTAAAGTAAAAGAGCTTTCTGATGCAACTATACTAAATAGCGATACTCCATCCCCGGATATTATACAGGTAACCATGGGGACACTTGTCAGTGCTGGCGGCCTTAAGGTTGTAAATCAAGCCGGTAACGAGATAGTGTCTGATACAAGGCTTCTGTCTGGGGCAAGAATACAAATAGACAAAGACGGTAATTACAATATAAATGACGGAAACATGCTTAGGCCGAATGATGAGATTCCTGAGGTCGATGAAATTAGCGTCCAGGGTGCTAATGCAACCTATTCAGGCTATAGTCAACAGCGAGCAGCCCGAGAGGGTGATAGGGTTTCCATACCAGTTAGTTTTGTAAGCCAAAATGATGAAGATCATCCGAACATGAATGGAAAAGTTGTATTTAATGTTCAGCAGCTACAGTTATTGGCGAGTATGTTTATGACACCTTATGGGCCATGTACGTTTATGCCAACTCAGACTGATGTTAAATTATTGGGTGAAATTACACAGGGCGCCAACGGCGTATTTATTGGAAGCCTCGATAAGCAGGCTGAAGCTACAGAATACCAAGATAATAAGTAATTTTATAAAATAACATTAACTAGAGGATAGATAAAATGGCTAAAAATATAGACTTTTCAACAATGCAGTTCATCGTGGAAGAGGCGATGCGTCAAAGCGGCCTGGAGGGCGAAGTTGATGTTGCAGGCAAAAAGGTCAGTATTGAGAATGCATGGAAAGAAAGTCTGACCATTAACGAGGTGGTGTTTTCCAACCCTCAGAACCTGCAGAAGATTAGAGACTCTATAGCCCTAGGCATAGTCAATGCTTTGACGGCGGTTGGCACCAGTGGATCTATTTCCAGTGGCAACACCCAGGGCAATCCTATGGTAGATAAATCACCGAATGTTGTCATAAATGGCGATGGCTCATCTCCTAAGGCTGCACGTGTAACAGACGAGGCCATGATAGATTTTGTGAGCGATCCTAAGTTTATGGCCTGGGTTACTGCCGTTAATGGATTTATTGTTGCATGCGCAGGGGTTGTAAGTCCGGCAACGGCGTCTCTAGTGGGCACCGCCTCGACGGCCTACACAACCGCAGGCGCCGCTGTTGGCGGATTTCCTCCAGTTGACGCAACTTCAAAAATTACAACTGGTAGCGATACTGTAAAGATAGGCGGCTAAGAAATGGCAGAAATAGTAACAAATCCTATTTCAATATCATCTGGTGGATATCTTACCGATGGCGGAATCGGTCCGGTGGAAGATGGAACTTTTTATAGTATGTCTACAACTAATTGGACCGATGGCGCCGGCTGGCGCAGGCCAGTTGGAAAATACGATACCGTTAGTATTACACATCCAAGATCTGAAATAAACAATAAAGATAACATGCAGGTCTTTTCTGCCCACTCCGTAGCTTCTGATCCTGGATGGATATACGATACCGATCTAAGCAATGCATTTTTAACCATAGTGAATAGCGGGCGAGGCAACCCAACGACACCGACTGTCTTAATTACAGGAATTGGAAAGGGTCTGAAAGAGTCTGATACGGACTCTTTTAGATCTAAGTCAATGCCAAACATATCTAATCTAATAGAGTCTGCCGGAATTATTGCTGGGGCAACTGACTCGCTTTCAAATCTTGGGTTAAATAGAAAAAAAGAAAACTATTCCGGCCTAAACAATCAAGCAATATCTAATAGTTTATTTTTAAATAATGAACCACGCCAGGTGATGTATTCTCGGTTCAACATAGGATTTGAAAGAGCCAATAACGCCTATTCTGATAAAAGCGGTCAAGGAAAATCTATTCTGGAATTAAATTTTTATCAGGCCATACCAATCGAAATAGTAGTCGAACTAGTTAAAATGCTTGATATTAATAATCCGGACAACTCCATATTCGGATCATTGGACCACAAAGAATTTAAAGATTCATATTTGAACTTCTTAAATAGCGTTGGGAGGCTCTTAAAGCAGTCCATCCCGCATGCCATAGCTGATTCAATTCGTGAGACATTAAATGATAATAATTCATACGGTCCATATGAGTTTAAATTGCCTACATTTGTTGAGGTTCTCGGCGCAGATGTTAAGTCATTTATATTCAATCCTAAAAATAAGAGTCAGGCAGACGACATCCGTGAAGTAAATGAACTCTTTAGACGTAATGTAATAACTTTCACTACAAAAGATATCTATCTGAAGGCCATTGCGCAAGAAAAGGTGATTTTAAAGACAATACTAGGGGGACTTGCTGGAGAAGGCGGAGATTTACTTCATGTTATACGTGGAGACGGAACTGCTACGGCCGAAGGAGCAGGAAGCACATTCGGAGATTTTGCGCAGGCCTATATAGCCGTAATGGAGGGACTCTGGAATGGTATTAGAAAAGACCCGACTAGAAATAAGCCTCGGGGCAGCGTAAAAGACGGAGACAAGGTAGTGGATAGGCCAGGACTCAACCTGGATAGAAACATAGCCAATCAAGACGAGGCCGTGGCTGCCATTTTGGCAGGTAATCAAGTTTTAGAAATAACAGTTGGCGATAGTAACTTGAACTTTTTTCAAGAAAAAGCAACTAGAGATTTTAATCAAGCATCATCAGTGTTAGATATTATCAGAGACGAGGCGCAGTATCCAAAATCTGATAATGTTGTAAATGTTGAAGAGGCAGTTTCTGAAGAGGACAAGGATAGGTGCGAGGAATATTTCAAAAAATTAGATATCCAAAAGCAACTGAGGATATTAAAATCTCTTAAGATTCAGCTGTGTTCAAACTTAGATAAGATGTCGGATACAATGATGAAGCTCAAAAGACTACAGTTGTCTAACGATTTCAAAATAGCCTCTTTGTTTTCTGGATTTAAAGGAATTTCTTTTTCGGAATTCGGGTTGCCGGCTGGGAACATCAAGATCCCAGACTTCTCGCTGCCAAATTTCGGAAAACCCGGATTAAATCTTTCGGATTTCGGCATACCTAATATAGGACTGGATCTTTCGACCAATCTAGAGATACCAAATATTACAATTCCGCAAATAGACTTACCGGATGTAAATATCCCAGGCATTGGTGGGATCTCGACTCCTAAGTTGCAGTCTTGGAATTTTAACTGGGATAGTCCTGCGAAAAGCCTATCTGATGCTAAAAAAAGCCTGTCGAAACTTAACGAAACAAAAGTTTATTCTAATGTTAAGTTTCCAAAGGGAAATTGGGATCCAGACTTAAATCTATCTGCTCTAACTACATTTTCTAGCCAGCTTACCTGCGAGGGCGATCCCTCCGAGGCTTCTCCTAAGATAGAGGTAACTCCAGATGATTCATGTAAGCTAATCTCTGATATTAAAAAAATAGTTGACAAGCCAGCCGAGGGTATTAGCAAGGTTGAGATGGCTCAAAAGGAATCTATCTCAGTACTTAAAAAATACGAATCTTATATAGATAGTCTAAACGGCGATATGCTTGAAAATGCCGACATAGCGAAAAAAATGGCCCAGATCCAGGGTTACATAGTCGCACAGCAGAACGAGATTCAATCTCAGGCCTCTGGGCAGGTGGCTACATCTACAAACTCCGTAAAGGATGGCCTTGGAAATGCATTGAATAATGTGCCAGACAGCAACGGTGAGATAACTAGAACCAAGTCTTCGCTAACAAAAATAACAACAAATTCTACGGATGCTGCGATAAGCACGCTAAGGGTGTAAAATGGGAATCTTTGGAAATATAAACTTTAATGTGCCCGCATCTCCAGCAACAAGTACAGATTTTCGGTTGCTAGACACGACGTGCGATCATTTGATAAGAAATGAGCCAGTGGTCAACTTCGATCTAGCGACACTTGTTGACTCGATGAACTATAGTGCGCCAGCTTCTATATATAACAATTTCGCATATTCTGCCGCAATAAATCCAGATGCATCAACTATTATAAAAACCAAATACCCATATGTAAATGTCGGGGATTTGACATTATATCAAACCATAGATACCGACACATCAAACCCTGTATCTGAAACATTTGTAGTATCCGCCGCATTGGCAACCACTTACGATATGGCATTTCCTCCAAAGACAAATTCGGTGAGTGCCAAGCAGAAGGTGTATGTAAATAGCACAGATTATAGGCTTATAGACTTTAATAGATATATATTGTCACAGCTTTATGGGAAAATTCAATTTATAGATCAGGCTGATGCTGGAGCGGAGATTGTTTTCACATATCTTGCTGATAAAAAATCGATAAATGCAGTCAATCTCACCACGCAAGTTCCTAACTATGAGATTTTAGCACCCGATCAAAATGGTAGAGCTGTAATTAGGATATACGGAAGGGCATTGAATAGCTCTAAATCCAAATTAATATTTAGATATACTACGAATATAAACAGTTGTACAAAATGTGCGGGCAGAGGGGTTCTCAATGATTTATTTTTCGATTACAACGGTCGCATACAGCAGGTATATGATTTTTCTAAATTAATACAAGACTTCTTTAAGAGACTTCTGACAATAAGGGGTAGTAACCCATTTGATCCGGATGAAGGTACGGCCGTTACGGCATATATTGGTATGGCCAAAAGTGACGGGTTTGTTTTAAGTGACTTAATAAAATCAGATATAGTCAATCTTATCTATGTGATACGAGATAAGCAAAACCTGCAGGGGAATCTGCAGGGCATAAGCTTGGCAGAGCAAATAGCTCAGATTAATGACATTTCCGTAAGAGCATCTAGCCCAACAGAGCTAGAGGTGGTCGTGGAAGTTGTCTCCAAGTCTGGAGTAATCCAACAAATAACCGCTAAGGTGGGAGTATAAAATGCCTAGTACAAGAACAAAAGATGAGATAATTATAGATCTTGTCACAAATATTCTCCGAGAGCAAGGCAATGCTGACGTAATGCCAGGACAGGTTCTTAGGGACGTTTCCATAAACTCAAATGCGGTTGAGATGGAAAATATCTACAATCAGATACAGAGAGTGTCAACTGCCCAGTCGATATCCAATGCCAACTTTATGACAAACCAAGAGTTGGATAATTTGCTTTCTAATTTTGGAATTCAAAGACGTGGGGCCACAAAGGCTATAGGAACCGCAAGATTCTATACCTCGGTTCTGCCGAATCAGGTGGTTACAATACCTGAAAACACATTACTCTCATCAACGTCTGCCAGCAATGGCAGGAACATAAACTTCATAACTAGATCCACTCAGATTTTCGATCCAGCTAACTCTGCTGCCTATATTGTCACAGATGTTAATACCTACTATGCCATCGACGTTGATATTATCTCAGACACTGCGGGTGTTGAAGGTAATGTTGGCGCCTATACGATTACAAGCATCAAAAGCTTAAATCTTCCGTTTCAGGTAACAAATCCGGCCCCCACGGCCGGGGGCGTAGATCAGGAAAGCAATAATGATTATGCAGTTCGAGCCCTAAGTATAATTGTTGGCTCCAACGCTGGTACGGAAAATGGATATCGTGGCCTAGCGCTGTCGCAGGACGATGTTTTGGATGCGCTCATTATTGGTCCAGGAGATGATTTAATGGTTCGTGACGGCGGTTTTGGAGGGAAGGTAGATATTTGGGTTATTCCATCTGCCCTGGGAAGCACCGCTCTGACTCCTCAAAATTCTCCTACCTTAAAATTTAACTGGTACGATGGTCAGCAGTTTAATAATGGATATCGGTTTGATTTCCCGCAGCTTCCATTAGATGCGTCGGCCCCAATCATAGCTCGGGCCAGCACTTCCCCATCTGGAAATTTAATAGACGCTCTTCTATATGAATCTAGAACTCCTGCGCCCAGCGGAATATCCTACGTAAACCCAAGTGGGTCACGATATCACTATACGGTATATAAGGCAGATGACTTAGACACCGCACAATCAATTTATGCCAACGACTACATTGTATGGAATGGTCCAGAAATGGAATATTTAAGGCAATACAATCCTGCGGCTGCGCCGTTCTCTGGAAACTCAATGACGGTTGGCATATCTTACTCGTACGTCAGCGCTGTATCATCCTTGCAGTCTACTCTAGATGGTCCAGACACCAAAATCATAACTGCAGATGTTTTGGCCAAGGAGGCCCAGAAGATATTTGTTGACTCCACGATGGACGTGGAGCTTTTACCATCTTACAAAGAAACTACAGCGACAGAAAGAAGCACCCTTGGGCTAGTCAGAGGTGCAGTGGCTGAGGTTATTAATAACATAAGTCTCGGTAATACCGTACAAGAGTCAGACCTGGTCCAGGCGGCGCATAATGTCGATGGCGTAGATAATGTCGTCCTTGACTCGGTAAGGCTGACTCAGCGCAGACCGGCTCTGTATGATCAAACGGCAGAAACAATAGTTGACAGCGAGGCTTTGGAAAACCAGTATTTCGCAGCTGGCTCAATAATAATTAGATCGGTATAAACTCATGGATTCTGGAAACCCAACATTAGATCGCTTATTTAACAACCTGAGCTCTGTCTACAGTAAAGACAACGGGCAATTGAATTCCAATATGTATGTAATCATGAATGCATATGCAGAAGTGTTTGATGATTCAAAGAGAAAGATCTCTCAGGTTTCTGATGATACGTATATTATTAGCGCCGAAGTTGACGCTCTTGAGGCTAACTTCGGAACTATTATTAACTTCCCTAAGCCGCCACGCCTAAATACAACTGCAGATGGCGATAATATTTACCGCTTCATGTTGTCGTCTCTCTTCAAGAACTTCCTGAGCGGCGCTACGATATCTACAATGGAGACGATTCTTAACAATTCCCTTTCTCTTCTGACTACAGATCCAAATACTGCCGACTATTTATCGGTAGTGAACTTTTCTCAGCTTAGATATTACGACACCTCTATTGAGCTGGCCAACCAGGCCGTTCATGTTTCTGGAAACGCCATCATTGGGCCTGCTGAAATCACTGATATATTTATCGACCCACCAGATATCGGCGTCAGCGCCTACGATAATGCAACTAAGACTATATCTTTCACCGGAACGGTTCAGTCTGGCGTAACCTATAAATTCCTATATCAAAGAGATAATACATCATATAATGATACTAATTGGATGAACTTGACCAATCAGAACGTATTTGACGTATCGCCAATGAATCTTAGGAATGGACCAGTTTCAACCTTTAACAATCCTGAATTTAGCTACTGGTGGAATACGTTCAACCAGGATGGGGATGGTGTTGTTGTTAATGAATTTGAAATAACGGCATCTGACTCGGCTATCGTATGGCGCCTACCTGAAAAGACGGTCAGCTTTATAAGTCCATACACAAGTCAAATTATAGAAAGAAGTTTTGATTTTTACAATTTATCTGGCACAAGCTTTGATCTATCCAAGGTATCAGAGTATAACCCAGACGTTCAGTTTAGCGACCTGCCTCAGAGCTACTTGACGGAGGTATCTGCAAGGCCATCGAACTACTACGTTC
>Ga0307377_10003051_pt1 | contig 19215 bp, 16 predicted proteins | sample TR3MG_FD_202535 | JGI IMG/M metagenome (GOLD analysis project Ga0307377, IMG submission 202535) | Soil microbial communities from Risofladan, Vaasa, Finland - TR-3 | ecosystem: Environmental > Terrestrial > Soil > Coastal area > Acid sulfate soil | place: Finland: Risofladan, Vaasa | collected... | reverse complement strand
TATCGATAACATTTATGATAATATCTACATCTTCGGATATAATATATTCTCTACTTACAATTTCCTCTAAGGAAAAAGTTGAAAGAGAATATATCCCAGGTAAATCTACGATATTAAAATGGTAACCTAAAAATTCTAAATATCCTTCCATTCGTTCAACAGTTTTTCCCGGCCAATTTCCAATTGTCTGACTAAGACCAGTAAGTTGGTTGAAGATAACAGATTTTCCAACGTTTGGATTACCTGCTAGAGCGATGTTTATAGTGTCTTTGAAATTTTTAACATTTCTAGATTTATTGTTTGGCGAATGACAACTCATTATTAATACGCTTGTATGTTTTTTTAAAAATAATTTACAATTTTGGATGTTTTTTATCTTAATTTGTAATCAAAATTAGGTTAAACAAGTTTCATTACATTCTACTATAATTTTGGAAGCCAAGCCCCTGCCTATTACTAACGAAGAGCCTTTTACGATTATTTCTAATGGTCCTTTGAAAGGTGCATTTTTAGTCTTTGTTATTTTTACGCCCGGCACAACGCCTAGATTAGCGAGCCGAGTTTTTGCATTTTGACCAGCGTTTACGCGTAACACAACGACTTCTTCCCCCTTTTCACATTCAGTTAGGCATTTAATTAGAGATGTTCCTATTATTCGTTTTTCTTTGTTGTTAATTAGTTCATCATGCATTTTCTTTTACTCAAATTATATTCACATGTGTCAATTAAATTATAATTTAAAGTAATTTAAATCTTTTAGTTATAATTAATTATGTGAAATAAATCTCTTAAAAATGGATTTTAAATCTTAAATTCTTTGAAAATTATGGTTATAACTATATGAATTAAATATTTAAAAAGAAATTTTATATATACAGTTCTATATTTAAACAAATTTGTGAAGTTGGTCTTTATTTTAGAATTAGTATGTTGTTAATAATATTTGATCATTTCTTCAACTATTCATACTGAGAGAGAATTGAGTCCAAAGGTTTTTTTGCATATTATTTTTATCATTCTTATAAGCACGAGATATGACTTAATAAAAATCTGTTTTTTAAAATTAATATAAGGTGTTAAATTTTGAGTGATTTAGAAGGTTTGACAAGAAGATTGTTAATACAAAATAAAACTGACGAAGAAATTCTTAAAAGATTAGTCCAAGAATACACTGATTTTAAGGATATTGATAAAGAGTTGGCATATACATTTGCAAATGCAATTTTAACGGAATGTAAGAGAAGCGACGTAAGTAACGTCTCAGAACCGTTTATTAAAGACTTATTAGAAATAAATAAAGCAAATGTGACTATGGGGAAACAGGGTGTGGGATGTCGAGGCGTAGGGGATTTTTTTGTTCATAAATTAATAGCAAATTTATCAGAAACTAAAAAGAAACCATTCCTATCTCCGACTTCTTTGGATGATGCTGGAGCGGTTAAATTGTCTGATGTGGGTATTTTAAATGGAACGAAAGACATTTTAATTGTCTCAAAAATGGAGGGAATCCACAGCCGACTCAGTGATTTTCCTTTTGTTTGTGGATTTCATGTTACTCGAGCGTGCTTGCGAGATTTGTACGTAAAAGGAGCAGAACCAATTTCCATTATGATTGATATTCATTTAGCTGATGATGCCGATGTAGGAAAATTGTTTGATTTTATGGCAGGAGTTTCTACAGTTGCCGAATTATCAGGAGTACCAATAACTGCAGGTTCTACATTAAGAATAGGGGGGGATATGGTCATTGGAAATAGGTTAGTGGGCGGAATTAGTGCGGTTGGCGTTGCTCGTAACAAATTATTAGCGAGACGCAACATTCAGGTTGGAGATAAAATTTTAATGACTGAGGGTGCTGGAGGCGGAACTATAACGACAACAGCCATATATTCGGGAAACCATAATGTCGTAAACGAAACGATGAATATTAAATTCCTAGAGGCTTGTAATGTCTTGTTAAAAAAAGAATATCTTAATGACATTAGGGCGATGTGTGATGTTACAAACGGGGGTCTTAGAGGAGATTTATACGAAATAAATTACGAAGCGAAATCAGGCGTAACAATCTATGAACAGCGCGTACGAGAGCTTGTTAATCCCGTAGTGTTAGAATTATTAGAAAAAGTGGGAGTTGATTATTTAGGAGTATCTCTAGATGCACTTCTAATTTACTGCTCGGGAAATATATCTGAACAGGTAATTAGTGATTTGGCAGCAAAAAATATCAAATGTGCTGAAATCGGCTATGTAGACAATTCTAATCAGGTAAACATGATTTTTGAGGGAGAAGAGAAAAAATCAATACTTCCACAATTTAGAGAATCTGCTTACACTAAAATTAAACAAGAAATAGGAGAGGAAACTCCCGAATTGAAGTTAGAAATGGAGAGTATGATTGAGAATGCAGCTATAGAGGCTTTGAAAAAAAGACAAAAAATCATTGATTACATTAAAAAACAAAGTGTCATGAATGTTTAAAGCTTCTTTATACCATATAATTTAGTCTTCTTCATTAAAAGTAAGAATTTCGTTTAGTGATCCAGACCTAAATCCTTCTAAATCAACCGTAATGTAACAAAAACCTAGCTGTTTGAATTTAGTTTTAATTTGTTCAATATTTTTGTCAGTCATAACCGTCATAATATCTTCAGGCATAAGTTCAATTCGTGCTAGCTTTCCTTCGTGAAGTCTGACTCGTAATTGATTTAAATTGTATGAGTTTCTCAAGAATTTTTCAGCCTCCCTAATCATATCTAATTTCTCCTCGTTGATATCTTGATCGTAGGGTATACGCGACGAAAAACAGGCCAATGAAGGTTTCGATTGCACTTCTAAGTTAAAGTATTTGCATATCTCTCTAATCTCTTGTTTGTTAATCTTGAAATCTATATAAGGAGTAGTAATATTTAATTCTTTTAATGCTTGCATTCCTGGTCTATAATCTGATAAATCATCTATATTTGATCCATCTAATATTAAATCAAAACTCCTTTCTTCCTTAATTTTTATGATATCCTCATATAAGCCTGTTTTACAAATGTAACACCGATTTTTAGGATTAACCCTGAAATTTTCATCCTTTAAGGGATCACGCTTAATTATCAAATGGGTTATGCTGTATTTTTTTGCAAATTCACTAGTTAATTTAATTTCTTCGTCAGGATAAAGGATTGATTTTTCTGTTACAAGCAATGCTTTTTTAGCGTATTTATTTGAAAGAAACGCTAATAAACTACTGTCGACTCCTCCAGAAAAAGCAATTATTACTTTTTTATTTTCTAAAAAGGATGTAAGGTTCTCAAGCTTACCTCTCAGATTCTTAGACAAATCCATCGTTATTCTAATTCCTTAGAAAACTTGATGAGTAATAAATTTTTATTTTAGAAATCATAAATAATACCAAGATTTAAATACTATGTTTAGTATAGTATTGATAAGACACTATAAAATAAATACTATTTTGAAAAAGGTGCACTAAAACTGATTAAAAAAGTAGAAGGAATGGACACTGAATTTCAAGAATACGCTTCCAAGTTTGAATCCGAAATAAATCGAGGTATTTCAACTCTCAGCATATTATCTATAATCAATCAATATGGAGAAAATGGTGTACATGGTTATCAAATCTCAAAAGATCTTCTAGAACAAACGCATAAAAAACTAGTTATTGAAGAAGGAACGCTTTATCCAATATTAAGAAAACTCGAAGACGACAGGATAATAAAATCTGAAAGAGAGAAAGAAGGAAGGAAGAGAAAATATTATTACCTTACAGTTTATGGGGAGAAAATATACAATTATTTATCAGGATTTTATTCAATACTCACTGAAGCAATCTCACCATTATTCGATGTCAGTGTCCATTTAAAACAACACAAATATTTATATTGTCCCGCATGTGCCAACAAAATTGATCTTCAAAATTTAGAAGCAAAATATTGCGATGTGTGCGGGCACTATATTGAAAAAGAATTAGACGAAAGAGGTTTAGCAAAATGAATGAAAACAACATGAATTATTCCGTTAGAGAATATATAAAAGAAGTTGAGAAGAATCTTCCTGAATGGCTCAAAAATAAGAAGGAACACAAAGAAATCTTGGCTGATTTGGAAGAACATTTATGGAGTAAAGCAGAAGAATTATCAGAAACTGGTGAACCAGATGAAAAATCGGTTATGCTAGCAATAGAACACATGGGCACTCCACAAAATATCGCCAAAGAATATAAACGGCGGGGAGAACCTAAATACTATATTACGAAAGAATTAGCCCCTTCATACATCAAGGCTCTCTCTACAGTTTTTGGTATTATTGTAGCATTGGTGATTATTGGGTTGATAGTGAGTTTTTTCACTGGAGATAGTTCATTTGAAACATTAATTGGAGGTCTTTTTACCGGAATTCAAACAGGACTTCTTCTATCTTTCACAATTGTAACAATAGTATTCGTAGCCCTATCCATGGAAGGATATTTTCCCGAAGATTTTAAGTCTAAAAAAGAGCAAAAGTTAATGAAACAATTAAGGGAACAAGAAATTGAGGAAGGAGTTCCCGTTTCTCAAACTCTAAAACAACCCTTAAAACCTTTCATTAAACCAGCAGGAGAAATTGTCGGAGGAGGTATTGCTCTGTTCTTTGGGATCGTGCTTTTATCCCAACCTTTCCCAACATATATGTTTTTCCCAGATTTCTTGATGATTTTAAGAATTTTTGGATTAATTACGATGCTTGAAGGTTCTTTAGATATATCTCGGGGGATAATCGGCAATCGTCGTCCTAAAACTCACCAAGTTCTGCATGCACTAATAATTCCGTTAAAACTCTCAGTAATTCCCCTTATAGTTATATTAATGAATCGACCTGAAATTTTTCCATTCTTTTCAGAGCCATGGATACATGTTGGGATTCCCATAGAGTTTTATGACGAATATAGAGCAATATTTAGCGTAATTATAGCGATTATAAGCCTAACAACAATCGAAAACATCTATAACATCATTAAGATACAGAAATATAAATAAATACAATTTTTTTTTATTTTTTTTAATACTTGCCATAAATTTTAATTATTTAGAGAATTTTAGCGTTATTTAGTATAACTTTTATTTTTTTTAGAGTTTGGTATAAACCTAAGTTGATTTAAAATTTTTTAAGATAAGAACCGATTCGGGGATTAACCACAGAAAAGCTGCAAGAAGCATCATCCATTCAAGAAAGGGTCTTGTCATTGAATTAGGTGGAAATAAAAACAAAATACTTGTTATAACTGGACCTATCATCATGTAGAGACCTAGAAGCCTCGGAAACATTGTTTTTTTTAATTTAAAAAGTAATGCTATACCATTAAATAACGCTCCAAAAGCCAATCCTGCGAATACTATAATTGAAAAAGTATAATGTAATCCCAACTCGGTAGTTCTATCCTCGCTAAATAGCCCTATCCCAAACAATCCGACTGCTCCTGAGAGGAGCGAAAGTAAACCAAAAAAAGCGAGTAAATCGATATTTATACAATAAATTCTTTTAAAAATAGATTCATTTGAATTAAAAATAATACTTTTAGTTTCTGAAACAATTATTTTTGTTATATAGAAAAAGACAGGTACGAGAAAGCAAGCAGTTATCATTGCTATAGCATCTAAAATGAAAGGAGCGGGAGTATAACTTATTGACCCTAAATCACTAATATAATTGTCAATTATGTTATAACTTTCTGGACCAAAAAAATACGCGATTAGCACCCCAATAAGAAGTCCAGGTAAAAAAGTTAGTACACTTACATAAATACATATTTTAATTAATTTTTGATTCAAAAAATGGTTAAAAAGACGATTGATTTTCATAAATAATAAACTAAGCTGACTCATTTACTTTTGTAATTTGTATTTGTGTTTAAAATTATCTAAAAAAAATAAAAAAAAAAAAAATAAAAGAAAGCCTTTAATAAGCCTTTTTTAATTTTGAATATTTACCTACTTTCACAAAATTCCCAATCATCCCGCCAAAAGTACCAACAATTATTAAAATTATTACCCAGAAATAAATTATGAAGGTAACATTTGTCGGATCAGCTGGTATGGAAGATATTGCTCCTCCTGAAAACAGCGATATTGGAAAAATCTGTGGTTCGTTAAGGAGAAATAAAAACAATGGGATATATGAAATCTTGTAAAGAGCTCCAATTATTAGAAAAACTTGTTGACCTGTATAATTACTAACTCCGATTACGAGCCTAATTAAACTAAATAAACCACTAACGAAAATTAAAAACCCAAAGATTTGAAGCCAATCGGAGAAAGCTAGACCCATCAACCCCGTGACTGAAAAGGGTTGAATTATTAATAACAAGCCGAAAATAATTCCTGCTGTAGTGCCAAATATTAATTCACCAATTGTAACAGGCTGAGTTTTTTTAATCGACCTTTTCTCCTTGGCTTCCTCTAACTTTTGCTTTCTTAATGCCTTCGCTTCTTCCATTTTTTGTTTCCGAAGTAATTTAGATTCAATTCGCTTCTCTTCTCTTAAAATTTTCTTTTCAGCAAACTTCTCTTCCACGCGTATTTTTGCTTCTGCGAGCTTTTCTTTTCCAATTAACTTAGCTTCTTCTATGTGCTGTTTAGTATAGGCTTTCGTTTCTTCCATATCTTCTTCAGTAAAGTTAAATGGGAATAGAATCGCTAATCGTCTAGGTATAATTCCAAAATCTTCCGGTAAGAAACCTTCCATCGAAAAGTAAACAAATACGATAGTTATTACGATGGCAGCTATAAGACAGCCGATCCAAATACCAGATATCATTCCTCCTAATACTTGCCACCATACATCAATTCTAATAATGAATTGAAAAACTGCAACAATGATGTTAATAAATATAACAATTCCAAAGAAGAAGAATAACGATCTTAAGTAGAAATCAAAAAGTTCTTGGGTTAAATAGAATTTTGGGGTACCCCGAAGTTTATACAACTTAGCTATGCTTTCAGGTGAACCCATTCTACGAATTGCTTCATGTAAATCCGCGTCAGTTACTTCTTCTCCTTGAGAAATAGTCCGTGCCTCACCGTATAACTGCGCTTCCAAATCCTCAAGCACATTTTTTAATTCATCTTCCTTCCATTTTAACCATTCAGGAAGTTTATTTTTTACTTGAAAGATATAGTTCTTTACAACTTTGTTCTCGGTTTCACTCATATTATTTCACTTAATTATAAGTCATTTTTAATTTACATTAATTCAATATTTGTATAATAAACTAATTCTAATATTCTTAAAAAAAATGGAGACCAATTTTAGTGGTTAATGAATTTTTACTAAATCATCTTAGATTAAAGACAAGCTAAAAACGTAATATTATACTTAAAAATGGGGAATAAGGCACAAGATATCGAGGAAAAAGCGAAAAGACGCAAGTATGGCCAACATTTGACATCTTTTGATATTTTTTATAAATATATTCTTCCCGAAATAAAAACTAATCTTTGGGAATATCTGTGGACAGATTTATATTGTGGGGTAGGAAACTTAATTTTGCCAATACTGAAAGAAATACCGCCTGATGAGCGAGAAATTTTTTTTAGGGATCATATTTTTTTGGCTGATGTACATGAGGAAATGATTAAAAGATGTATATCTAACGCAGAAACATATGGAATTTCAGGAGAGATTGCATGTACAAATATTAAATTACGTGATAATCTCGAAAGTTTTCCTCAAATATTAAAGCGTAAAAAATTTCCTATATTTCATATTACAAATCCACCATACTTATATTTAGGATACATTAAAAAGCACAAAGAAACCCAAAATTATTTGGACTATTTTAAAAACGAGAACGAAGGATATCAAGATTTATATCAAATTGCTATGATAAATGATTTACGAAACAAAGTAAGTAATCTAATCTACATTATCCCCTCTAATTTCTTATTTGGTGCATCTGTTTCTAATAAAGTTCGACGGGATTTTTTAAAATATTATAGAATAACTAAAATGATCATATTTGAAACGGGTATGTTTGAATTTACGGGAACAAACATTTGTATTAGTTTCTTTAATAGAAAAACACAACAAAATGATGAAGTTCAATCTTTTAAAGCTATTAAATTTGATAATAAAAACTCTTTTTTGAATAGAGAATATCATTTAACCCCAAAATATAAATATCGAGCGGGTTCTGAATTTGATGAATTTTTAGAAGAATACACCGCTCATAATCCATTAAAAATTAGTTATTATCTACATCATGATGAAGTTTTAAAAAATTCAGGCCCATATGAGATTTCTGTCATCGATGCTAATAAATATGAAAATAATCATTATAGAGAGTTGATTCTCAAAGTAAACAAAAATTTACAAGGGAAGTTGCATAGAAACATTCTTTACGCCCGAACTGTAGATACAGGTTCGATTGATGGAAGAGCAGGTTTAGGAATAATTAAGGAACATTTTGGAGTTGATGGGATTTATGTATCTGGGAATACTTATCGTACCCATCCCATCCAGATCTTTCTTAATCCAGAGTTATCATTTAACGATCAACTTTTACTACGGAATTACTTTAATATTGTATTGGAACATTTTAGAGAGAAGTTAGATAGCGAATTTCTAACAACATATAAATATTCTAACGCAAATTATACAAGAAAATATCTTGGACTGACCCAAGTTAGGGGATTAATTGAGACATTCCCCTATGAACTTGAAGTAGAGAAAAAGAAGCATTTGATTACTTTGATTAAAAAAGGAAATGTTGAGAATATCATTAAATTGATTGAACGTTATAAAGCAGAACAAACGGTTTGAACTTCATCAAAACATTTTTAGCGGCTTTAAAACCACACATTCTCTAATATTTTAGCTACAAACTCGCAAAAAAGAAAGCTATTAATCCTAAAAACATTCCTATTTTTAGTAGTAAGCTAATTTTTTTTAAATCTTCTTTTCCTAAATCTGAAGTAAGCATTAGAACGATCGTGTATCCTACTTCGATTAAACCAATAATCATGAAAATAATGAAAAGGAAAATATTAAGTATATTTGTAAATACTGGTAAAATAAAAAACACAACCGCTAATAAAGCAAATATCACCGAAATATTTCTAGAAGATTTAATTCCGATTTTAATAGCTAATGTTTTTACACCTTGATTCTTATCTCCTTCGATGTCTTCACAACCTTTTATAATCTCTCGAGCCACTAAAAGAGAGAATGCGGTAATAAAAAAATAGAAGATATAAGGAGGAATAATTGAGCTATTTAAATACGCACCATACACTAATCCAATAGAGAAAGAAACACCCACAATAATATTACCGAGAAAACCACTTTTTTTACCCCACTTTGCGTAGACCCAGGCCATAAAGCCAAAGAAAAATGCCAATGCTAAATTTATCAGGGTTAAGCTAAAAATGAGAGTATTTAGATAACTTAGAATTATTCCGATACCAAGAAAAAGAAAAAAAAGTCCTTTAGCTTGTTTCAAACTTATTGAACCTCTTGGAATAGGACGTTCTAGTCTGTTTATTTTATCAATTTCGATATCGTATATATCGTTGATAGTATTACCTGAAGCTGCGATGAAGATATATGTAACAACGCCTAGAATGATATTTATCGTTAATTTGTCAAAAGGCACATTTAATCGCGTATTTAATAACCCGATAACTATGGACAAAGCTCCCATTAAACAATTAATAGGTCGAGTTATCTCAATAGCGTCTTTAAACTTCATAGAATGGAATGTTTTTTTTTATTTTAGGCTATAATTCTTTTTTCGATTTTTACCGGATTCCTTAATTTCATCGATAATTGCTCTTAAAGAGTTCCCATTGTCCTTTAAAACTTGATTTTCTAAAAATGTTCCCATTACAATGATATCAGCTCCTGCTTCGACAAAACTTCTTGCATTTTCTATAGAGCTTACTCCTCCTCCTACAATTATCGGAATACTTAAAATGCTTGAACACAGTTGAATAATTTCAGACGGTATTCTTTCACTACCTGAACCTGCTTCTAGATATATAAACTTGAAACCAAAATATTCTGCAGCTAATGCATAAGCCGCCGTTAATTTAGGTTTTTTTCTTGGAAGCAGTTTAGCTTTACTTATCCAACCAGCAGTGCCACCAGGTTCTATAATTAAGTATCCAGTAGATAAAATTTCGAGATTTGCCATTTTAACAGTATAAGAGGCAAGCGCTTGTTGTCCTACTATAAAATAAGGATCCTCTGAATTTAATATCGACATAAATAAGATTGCGTCTGCTTCTTTTGAAAGATTGGCAACACCTCCAGGAAAAATTATAATAGGTAATTTCACATTTTCCTTTATGGCCAATATCGTTGCTTCGACGAAATTTTGGTCAAATACTGTGCTTCCACCGATTAAAATGGCATCGGTTCCAGCTTGTTCAGCGAAAAGGGCCATTTTTCCAGCTTTAGAAGGGCTTTGTTTGGTGGGATCAGGATCTATTAATGAAAAGTGGAGCGTGCCTTCTCGATTTATCTTATTTATTAGATATTCGTAGGTGCTTGTCTTCAGAGAATTTCTTTTCAATACATCAGCCATAAAATTCACTTTTTATAATTATTTAACTTTTTTGGTATCTATTAACATTTTCTTAATTTTATCATATACTTGAATAGCCTGTCTTTTCCATTCTTCAAAATTTTCAATATTTATTGGAAAATTCTTGTATAGTTTTGATATTTCGTTCATCCGTATTCTCAAGTAATTTAAATCCAATAAAAGGTTTGGCTTAGAAATTCCTTTTAACGCTTTAGTTACCAAATTAAGTACGGGTAATTCAAATTCTCCTGTTGATGAAATTTCAAGTATTTCTTCACCGCTCAATAAGTCTTGTTGTAACGCAAAATTTAAATCTTCGTTTGGGAGAATTTGGAGCGTCATTCTTAATAAGTCTAAAGAAGCAAATTCTGCACCAAAACTAGTCATAACATTATGGTTATAATTCCATAATGATTTAACGGAGTAATCCCCTTTCTCAACCGCATTTATTGCCGTATTGGCAGCATAAAAACCTCCTCTCATCGAAGGATCAATCCCACCTCCATGAAGGGGGTTAACTTGACAAGCAGAGTCTCCGACGAACATGATTCCATTATCAGTACACGACCAAAGAGGCCTTCTAACAGGCACTACACCTCCACCTGACGAAATTATTTCGTATTTTGAGGTTTTTATGAATTCGTTAAAAACATATTGATGATATAAGTCTTTTACTTTGCCTTTAAGATTCATGAATGTTCCGAGACCAATATTGAGGGATGATTGATTTTTCGGAAAGTACCAGATATATCCACCTGGTGCTTTATCTCGATTTAAAATGATTGAAATATAATCGGGATTAGTTATATTTAAATCTTGAGGAGAAAACTTTACTATTTCCCTGTAACAAAGGATACTATCTTCCTTTAGTATCTCTTTCTCTATTAATGTGCTTTTTACATTTTTTCTAAGGGGAGAATAAAACCCAGATGCATCTATTAAAATTTTAGACCGTAAATCCACTTTTTCTCCATTCTCTAGTTTTACCTTTACCCCAGAAACCTTATTTTGACTATATAATAAATCTAAAGCCATTGTATTATCAATAAATAGTTCCACACCGGCATCTAATGCTTCGTTAAGTAATCTTTGACCAAATTCTATCCTATTAACAATATAACCGGCTTGTTTTGGATCGGTTAAATCTATGCATTTCTTCAAGTTGGGAGAGTATAACTTGGCACCTTTAATTTTGCATGAAAGTTCATCATCTCTCGGGTGTTTAATCTTAAGAAAATCGAAAATTTCTGATCCAACTGCATCTCCACAGATTTTATTCCCTATTTCTTTTTTGTCCTTACTATCGATAAGACAGACTTTTATCCCTTTTTCAGCGGCAAACCGAGCAGCAGTACTACCTCCCGTTCCCGCACCAACAACAATAACATCGAAAGTTTTCTGCAAATTTTCCATAGAAATCAAGCTTTAAAAAAGGCTTTAGTTACTTATTAAATTAGAGTTAGCAAGAACACTATGACCACGGTAGCGATTGGGATAGTTAAATCGTCCCAAGTTGATGGAGATATTAGTTCAACTATCGTTGCCAAAGCACTAGTAATTAGTGAATATAAAAGAGCAACTTCAAGTGAGAGATGTACTTGTGTTACCGGATTTGTAACTCCTAAAAAGGTGAACGAAATGAAGCAGAGGATAAATCCACTAGCAAAAAAAGCAATAGATCCTTCTAAAGATCGGGTAGTCTTTAACCAAGGGAGATTAATTTTTCTTTTACCGTATTTTTTACCAATTACTGATGCTAAGGTATCTGAAATAATCATTAATAAAATTCCCGCTATAGGGAAATACATTTGATTTGGTGCAACGATGACGAAAAAAGTAATTAATATGGTAATCGAAAGGCAGTAATGAAATGGTCCCTGTAGATAACCTGCTTTTTCTTCTGCTTCTTCTCCAATTGAATCGTATAAATCTTTGAGTTGTTTTACACTGCTTTTCTTTGAACTTAAAAGAGTTAAAACTGTCATTGAACCAGCTAGTATTACAGCCCACCAGGGCCAAGAATAATAAGGTGCTGTCAAAACCGCTAACCCAGCAAATAGATGCACCGCTTTACGAGCTTGAAATTTAGTAATTTTGTCTCTTTTTTTCAATTGGACGGGTATTAGAATAGTAGCAAACACATATATATATGTAAATAATAGAATCAATAAATCTAATAAAACACTCATAGAATTCATTTCTGTTTTATTTTTTTTTTATAAACGAGTAAGATTTTTATTTATTAAAAACAAAATCCCACTCATTATACTCTTAAGTGTTATATTCAATGGAATCAAAAATTTTTTTGATTTAAATAAAGTTATTTTTTATTCCGTATTTTAAAATTAAAGTATTACATAATGGGAAGGAAAATGAATAATACATATTCAGAAGAAGAAATTCAAAGATTACCGTTTATGGATAAGAATCTTGATTTGGAAAAAAGAGTTGAGGATTTATTAGGCAGATTAACGCTAGAGGAGAAATTTAAACTGAGTTCAGGTAGGTTTATGTGGCATACTAAACCTATTAAAAGATTAGGTGTTAAACCTTTCACCATGTACGATGGACCTCACGGCGTTCGAGCTGACACTATGGGTGAGAATAAATCTACATACTTTCCTTCCGCTATATGCAGAGCTGCCACATGGAATACAAAACTTTCTTACGATTTTGGAAAAGCTGTGGCTGAAGAAGTTCGAGATCTAGGGGCGCATATGTTATTAGCTCCCGGAATTAATATTCATAGAACTCCAATGAATGGTAGAACTTTTGAATATCAAACTGAAGATCCCTATTTAAACAAGGTTCTAGCGGTAGCTACTGTTAAAGGAATTCAAAGTCAAAGAGTAGCAGCATGTGTGAAACATTTTATATGCAATAATCAAGAAACAAATAGGTTTACGGTTAGTTCCGAAGTAAGCGAGCGAGCGTTGCAAGAAATATATCTACCCGCTTTCAAAGCGACTGTCCTGGAAGCAGATGCGTGGTCTTTCATGACATGTTATAACAAAGTAAATGGAATTTACGGTTCAGAAAGCATCAATCTATTGAGAGAAAGACTGATGGGAGAATGGGGTTTTAGGGGGTTTACCGTATCTGATTGGAATGCTACCGATTTTACAAATACAGCGGGATGTGTTAAGGCGGGACTTTCTCTCGAGATGCCTACTGCAAAAAAATATAACAAGAGTAAGATGATTAAAGCCTTTCGGGAAGGACAATTTGGAGTAGACAATCTGAATGATAACATCAGAAGATTAATCAGAGTCATGCTTCTTGTTGGATTGTACGACGATGAAAAAGCAATACCTAAAGGTAGTAGAAATACTCCTGAGCATCAAGCTTTAGCGCGTAAGATTGCGGAAGAGGGAATTGTCCTCCTGAAAAATGAGAACGCTAGTTTACCATTGAATATTAATAAAATAAAAAAGATTGCTGTCCTTGGTCCGAATAAAAACTATAAATTAGTAGGAGATGATTTTTTATCTGGCGGGGGCAGTTCAGTTAATTTTCCTCCATACGAGATTAGTCCTCTTGAAGGGTTGAAGGAAAAATGTTTAAACCGGGTAGAGGTCACGAATGTACCTTCAGAAGCTGATGCAACAATTATATTTGCTGGATTAAATCATGATCCTGGCAAGGACGCTGAGGGTGAAGATAAGAACTCGTTTGAATTACCTAGTGAGCAAATTGAACTAATTCAGAAAACTTCTAAAGAGTGTTCTAATACAATCATAGTTCTAATCAACGGTAGTCCTATAGCCATGAATAGCTGGATAGATAGCGTATCTTCTGTTGTTGAAGCGTGGTACGGAGGTATGGAAGCGGGAAATACGATTGCAAGCGTAATTTTTGGGGACACCAATCCTTCCGGAAAACTTACCATAACTTTTCCAAAGAGATTATCAGATTCGCCCGCCCATGTTTCTAAAAGAACTTTTCCGGGTGATGACAAGGTGTATTATGACGAGGGCATATTTGTTGGTTATCGTCATTTTGATGCGAGAGATATTGCACCGCTTTTCCCTTTTGGATTCGGTTTATCGTACACAACTTTTAGTTACGAAAACTTAATGATTGACAAGAATAAGATAAGAAGTGATGATGAAATTAAAGTATCCGTTGACGTCACTAACTCTGGAAGCGTTGAAGGAAAAGAAATTGTTCAATTATATGTACAAGATGTTGAATCAAGCGTAGAAAGACCAATAAAAGAGTTAAAAAGGTTTGAAAAAGTTTTTCTACATCCCAACGAAACGAAAACAGTTTTATTTGAGTTGAAAAAAGAGGATCTTTCCTTTTATAACGAAACTGTCAATTCTTGGATTGTTGAAAACGGCACATTCAAAATACTAGTTGGTAGTTCTTCGAGAGACATTCAACTCCAAGGAGAAATTGAATATATAGGGTAACTCAAAAGATTTTTTTCCCTTTTGTACTACAACAGTTTTATTAATCTATGCCTTAGATTAAATATTTTTAATTCGCGCTTTATTATAAGAAAAAAAAAAAGAAAAAAATGTAATTATTAAAAAAAGTGTTTAGATTTAATCTTCAAAATATTTTGCGCCTTCTTCCATAGCGATAGATAGAATTTCACCATATGCAATTGCGTCTTGAAGGTTTCCATCTATCACTAAATCACCTGACATATACGCACTAGTTGAGTCTATCTCACCAGAAGACAGCCCTGACCAAGTTGCACCTGTTGCAGACATGGTAACACTTGGATCTTCACCATCCCCTTCACCATAATCTACTGTTCCATCCCCTAATTTTACCCAATATTTATAATTAGCGTCTGTAATTACGAGTTGAACCATCATAGTATCAATGTCTTCTAATTCTTCTTTTAAATCCTCGCTTTCCTCAGCCATCTGTTTAACAAATTCATACATATTGAGGGAATCGGAGGGTTTACTAGCACCCTTTTCTCTCATTTCTTTTAACTTATTTATTAAATTCTGGTCAACCATTTTTTATTTCAACCTTAAATTAGTACAATAATGAGATTATAGTTTAGATTACTTCGTTAATTTATTTAAAGTTTTATTTTTTGTCGATTTTTTATTTTTATATCGATAAATTATATTATACGATATTATTATCCGAAACTCACATCTAAAACTTTTTAATTTTAAGCAAACTTAATAAAATAACGTTAAATACTTAACTTCTGTTATATTATGTTGAGAGTAGGGATAATTGGTTGTGGTGATATCGCAAATTTAAATGTGCTAGGATATCTTCGTTCCCAAGAAACTGAGCTCGTTGCGGTAAGTGATACTGATTTAAAAATTGCCGGTAAAAAGTTAGAAAGATGGGGCTTACGGACAGTTCCAATATACGAAGATTATGAGAAAATGATTAATCGCGAAGATCTTGATATCGTAGAAATTTTAACGCCTCATCATCTTCACGCTCCAATGACAGAATATTGTGCAAAAGCGGGAGTTCCGGGAATTTCAGTGCAAAAGCCAATGGCTCATACGATAACAGATTGTGAAAGCATGATTCGTGTTTGTAGCGAAGAAAATGTAAAACTTAAACTATTTGAAAACTTTAGGTTTTATCCAGTTTATTTAAGAGCAAAAGAATTGTTAAAACAAGGAATAATAGGTGAACCTTTAAATTTCAGAATAAATACCATTGCTATAGGAGGTCCAAGTATGCACGTAGATATGAAGGCTCTTCTTTGGCGTCGTAATTTTGAGAAGTGCGGAGGAGGTTGGTTCATATACGATGATGGAATTCACAAATTATCAATGGCGTTATGGCTAATGGATCAAGAGAAAGTTGATGAGTTATACAGTTGGATCGATTATTTTACAACGGCAATGGATTCACCAAGTCTCATTTTTTGGAAATACCCTAGCAAAGAATTGGATGATCCCCCTAAATACGGTTCAATGCAGTTTACACTTGCTCCCAATGTTTATTATCCAAGTAATTATTACGATTGTGACGAATTTATTGAAATCTCTGGAACGAAAGGCATGATGTGGTTAAACCAGTGTACCTGCGGAGGAAATATAATATCTAAAACGCCTCAATATCCTCCTATTGTTGTGTATAGTGGTGGCGAAGTCAAAACCTTTGGAGAAGAGTTACCAAGGGATTGGAGATATTCTTTTATTAATTCTACTGAACATTTTATTAGAGCTATTCAAGAGGGGAGTTCCCCGATTTATACCGGTGAGCAAGGGAAAAATTTATGTATTTTTGCTAAAATGCCATTTATATCGACTCAAAAGAAAAGAATTGTAACGTGGGATGAAATCACTCCAGAAAATGAGCAAAATGGTTCTTGTAGCGTAAAAGAGCTTGTGGAACTGGATGGAGGAACACTTATCAAATATCTTAAAAGTATTAGAACGGATCTTAAAAAAGGGATTCAAGAAGGATTAGAGCACAAAGAATTTAAGTATCAATACGAAGTCTAATTAATTTTAAGGGATTTCTTTTAATGATATTTCTTTGCCCAATTCAGAAGATCTTATGGCTGCTAGGTTGAATCTTAAAATATATTTGGCTTGTTCGCCAGATAATATTGGTTCTTTATTTCCTTTTGCGACCTCTATTAAATATTTCGTTGAATTAATAAAACTTTGTTTCCAATCTTTATCAAATTCGTTAAAGGTTTCCACTTTACCATCGCGAATTATAACAATTGGAACAAATACATCTGACTTTGACATAGGGTTTCCTATAGAGGTCCCTTGATTTATTTTCATTATTCCTCTACTTGCGATTATTTCTATAAATTCATCTGTAGGATAGTAGTTAGAAGGAATTTGCATTTCTGGCATTAAAGAGAACTCCATGTGCCCATATTGAGGAATCAAATGCTCTTTATCTTGTTTATATTTGAACATTACATATGCAGGCGCATCTAAACCTTTAAAATTGCCCGTCCACGCAAACACTTTTTCGATTTCTTCTCCGAAAAACCACGAAGCTAAAGCAAAAGCGTGCCAACCGTTGTCAAGTAGGACAGGCGAGCCTGTTTCAGTACCCCCAACCATTTTGGGGTCTTCTCTCCATTTATTAGCACCGTTTGGAACCATCCAACCTCCTTTACCTCCCATTGCGATTTTTATTCTAATTGAGGAAGGATCGCCAATGTAATCTGAATCGATTAACTCTTTAGCCTTTAATATGTGTGGAGCAAATAAGAAATTTTCATATATTGAAAGAATTGAGCCAGATTTCTTACTTTCTTCAATCATTCTATCGGCTTCTTCAACCGTTAATGCCATTGGTTTTTGGACCGAAATGGCTTTTACTCCTTTCTTGGCAGCGTAGATAGCTGCATCAGCGTGGAGATAATGAGGAAGGAGAATTTCAACAATATCTAATTCTTCTTTATCTAACATTTCTTTGTAATCAGAATATATTCGGGTATCCTTATGTAGTTTGAATTTTTTAATCTTATCTTTAGCTTTTTCAATAGTTCTATTACATAAACATGTAATTTCAACATCTTCACTATTCAAATATCCAAGAATATTTAAATCGAAAATGACCCCAGTGCCAATTAATCCTACTTTAAGCATTACAATTATTAAAAGATTTAATTCAATATATATAACTCGATTTCTTAGGTTATACTCTGAGAATATTTAGAAAGTAAATTTAATTTAGAATACTTAAATAACTTGAGAAGAATTAATTATGTCTGATGAAAAAGATGATTTAAATCCTTTAAAATCTTATTCCAGAGCTTTATTTCGAGGTTGTGGATATAGTTATGAGGATTTAGCGAAACTCCGCATTGCAATTGTCAATTCTTGGAATGAAATTAACCCAGGGCACATTCATTTACAAAATTTAAGCACTTTTGTAAAAGATGGCGTGAGAGAAGCGGGAGGAACACCTATGGAGTTTAATACGATAGCTTTATGTGATGGAATTGCTAATTCAGGCAATAATTCTAAATTTGTTTTACCTACGCGAGAAATCATTGCTTCATCAATTGAAAGCACAATTAAAGCCTATGAATTTGATGGAATGGTCATGATTTGTTCTTGTGATAAAATTATTCCAGGTATGCTTTTAGCAGCAGTTAGATGTGATATTCCAACTATTTTTCTAACAGGGGGTATAATGGAACCCAAAGTTTTTGCAACTGGTTCATTAAAAGGAAGAATTTATGTCACATCCGATATAAAAGAAGCGATTGGTCAATATAAATCAAAGAAAATAACTTCAGAAGAATTACACCTTATTGAGTCTGAAACTTGTTGTTCTCCGGGAGCTTGTAATATGATGGGGACCGCAAACACGATGGCGTGCATTGTTGAAGCATTAGGGCTTTCTTTACCAGATTGTGCTACTCTAAGTGCTATTGGGACTGAGCGTCAAGAATTGAGTAGAGAAACAGGAAAAGCAATAGTAAATCTTGTAGAAAAAAAAATAACTGCTTTAGATTTAATAACTAATCAATCAATTATAAATGCCTGCAAAGTCGCCCTTGCTTTTGGGGGCTCAACAAATATGATTCTTCACATGTGCGCGTTATCACATGAAATAGGCGGTTCTTTAAACCACTTTGATTTCGACGAGCTAAGTAAATCCGTCCCATTACTAGCGAAATTTAAACCTTCATCTGAATACACCATCACAGAATTTTACGAAGCTGGAGG
>Ga0307377_10003050_pt1 | contig 19217 bp, 12 predicted proteins | sample TR3MG_FD_202535 | JGI IMG/M metagenome (GOLD analysis project Ga0307377, IMG submission 202535) | Soil microbial communities from Risofladan, Vaasa, Finland - TR-3 | ecosystem: Environmental > Terrestrial > Soil > Coastal area > Acid sulfate soil | place: Finland: Risofladan, Vaasa | collected... | reverse complement strand
AGACGGAAATCTCTGCCTTCTGCGACTCACCCATCGGGTGACACCCCCGTGACGATTAAACCTGCTCCCAGTCTATCGTTCGGGATGTTTTCAACAGTTCAACTGCCGGAAGGAGGATGATTCGGTGGACATCAGAAATACTTTATGATCGCCAATCTTTAGAATTTCAAAGATCTCGAAGCCTTCTTCTTGTAGATCTCGACATTACGGAGGTTTGCTGTCTCAAGAAACACAGGAATCGACTGTTCTTTTCATCCTTTGAATCATCGGATTTATAAATGCGCTCGCCAATTATGGCTCAGACTTCGGCTATATGTGGATACCGCCTAGAATCCTGGTTTCCCCGCTCCGAGGAACCGCCCATCAGCACAACGTCTGAAAAACGTACTTCATAACCTATATTTCTGCATCTTCCCGTCTATTGCCTCTAGAGTAAGAATAGAGCATATTGCACCGCGTTAGCAGCCTGACCTGGCGGAGTAAATGTTTGGTCCGCCTTTGACACTCGAATCTGAAACCCGGAATCAAAGCCTTCCTTTCTACTGGCGGCCCAGAAAGACTCGATCTCCGCGCCGCTGGCCGCTCCCGCCAACTCACCCGGCGTCCAAGATGCGATTCGCTGTGTCTTTCGGAAACTCCGGCATCGGAACAATTTCCGGGAAGCCCCGCGGATCGCGATCCATCGGTGCAATGCCAGTTGTGTTCACGTACCAGTGCAAGAGCCGCTGTTCTGCGGCGTGCTGAATGGCAGTCAGTGATGCCTCTCCAAAGCGGTTGTGGCGCTCTTGCGGATCGTCTTTGCGCAGATAGAGCTCTGAAACTCCCTGGGGGCGCGAGACAAAGGTATACTGAGCTGTGCGAACCGCAGCCACCCGCGAGACCGTCTCCGGCTCGGCGATCTGCAGGTGCAGACGGTCGTAATACCATGTGTTCTTTGCAGGAGCCGGTTCGAAGCATTGAGGCTCGTATGTGTTGAACCCACCTTCGGTGAAGGCCCCGCGTTCGCGATCACCCTCGCTGCCAAGAATCTGCGGCATCAGTGATCGCGCAAAGTGCGTATGACTGGCTTGCGTGCCTGCCAGTTCGAGCGAAGTCGCCATGAAGTCGAACAGTTCAACTGGTTCTTCCACTCTGTGTCCCGCTTTACCGCCCGGAACACGCGCGATCAGTGGCACATGCGTCAGGCAGCGCTCCATGCCAGAGGGCCACTTTTCGACCAGGCCGAAGTCGCCCGCATAATCGCCATGATCCGACAGGACGAAGAGCGATGTATCAGCCTTGTGATTCGTGCGTTCGATGCTCTCCATCAGCTGACCAAGAAGCCAGTCAACATAGGCGGTCTTGTCGAGATAAGTTGCTCGTATCTTGCGGTACACATCGGGCGAGACGGAGTCCAAGCCGTAGGTCTGGAGCATGCGCTTGAGATGCGCGGGTCGGTTCGGCAGATTAGTCGGGAGAAGGTCTGTCACGTCCGCCGGGGAATGCAGCCCCGCGAAGCCTTCCGGTGCGTTGTACGGTGGATGCGGCGCGCCCGTGGCGAGGAAAAGCAAGTATGGCCGCGGTGTCTCCCGGCGGCTGAGGATGCGAGTTGCCGCCTCGATGCAGCGATAGTCGTCAGTGTGGCGGCGGTCGCCGGGCGCACCAGCGCTGATAAAGGTCAGCGGACCGGGCGGTCTGCTCGCAGCTTGTTTGGCGCCGGCCCCTCTTCCGGCGGCGGCCTCAGGCGCCGCGCCTTCATTCTGGATATCCCACGCTGTCACCGAACCATCGAACGACAGCGCTGCAAGCGCGTCGTTCTTCCCTGCCCAGAAGACGTCGTAGTCCGCCTGGCGCAGATAGCGAAACAGATTCGGTTCATCGGGCCGCAGAAAGTACATCTGCGACCGGTGCCCCCGCACCGAGGTGGGCCAGCCGGTGAGCATAGAGCAGCGGGATGCCCCGCAGATGGGATAAGCAGAATGACACTCTTCGAAGAGAACGCCCTCTCGTGCAAGCTGGTCGAGGTTCGGCGTCCTGGCAATTGCATTGCCATAGCAGCCAAGGACATCGGCGCGCACTGTGTCCGGCATAAAGCACACAATGTTCTGCCCTGAGCGTGCCGCTGAGCGCACCTGCGCCTCAACCGCCGACGCGGGATTCGCCACGGCGACGCCTGCCAACAAGGGAGTGGCAACACCCCTCAAGAGGGTCGCACCCGACCCGCCTAGAAAGCTTCTGCGAGAAAAATCATTCATTGTTTCTCCACTCCTGCGCTTCGGCCGAACAATTGCAAATGTCGTAGTAAACAGCATAGCGAAAATTGGAGCTCTTCTGGGTAGTGGGTCAGTTTGCTTTTCCACACCCTCGCTTTAGCATTCCAGACTGTGACATCATTACAACATGACTTTGGGAAAAGGCAAGAGACCGCGCGATCCTAACCAGCTTGCTAAGTGGCTTGTGGACTCTTCGACCTCAGAAACACCTCTTCCTGATTCCTCCGCTCCCCTTCCTTCGGCCCCGAGCCTCTCCGCTTACATGGCGGCTATGGGACGCAAAGGCGGCAAGATAGGAGGCAAGCGGCGGCTCCTGACTATGACGTCGGAAGCTAGACGGGCCGCAGCCGCTAAAGCTGCCAAAGCCAGGTGGGGAACAAAAACCAAGAAAAAGGCAGACTGACTCTCAGCCAGCGGAGGGGTTCGCAGTGCTTTGGATACGATGGGCCTTCATCATCCTGAATGTGGCGTACTGCCTGATGGCAGTCATTTGGAGCCGCCAAACCATGCTGACCAGATTCGGCAGGTTGGCAAGCGCCTCGCCGTATTTGTGGCAGTTGATCGGCGTCGGCCTCGTTCTAGCATTCAACATCAGTGCATGGCATCTACTTTGGTGGTTTTTCGTAGGATATGCGCTCACCATTATTGGCGTGAAGATCATGGCCAGGTTCGGCTATCACACAAATTAGTCAAAATGGAGTGACCGGCACCAATGCGCTAGCCGTGGGTTAAGCTGTGAGCCACCAAGGAACACAGATCAGAGCCACAAGCGGAGAGGAACCGGTCATGCAAAACAAGGTACGATTTTTGGGCTTGGATGTCCATGCCGATACGATAGCTGTTGCGATCGCGGAACCGAATGGCGAGGTGCGCAGCCTGGGTACGATTGCCAATCGCGCGGAGTCGATCCGCAAGATGGTGAAGAAGCTGGGCACGTTGGATCAGTTGCGAGCCTGCTACGAGGCCGGGCCGACCGGCTACGTACTCTACTGGCAGTTGGCCGAGTTGGGCGTCAACTGCGAAGTCATCGCGCCGACGCTGGTTCCGGTGAAGGCCGGTGACCGGGTGAAGACGGACCGCCGGGATGCCGAGAGACTGGCCCGCAGTCATCGATCCGGGGATCTGACGGCAGTGTGGGTTCCAGATGCGGGCTCGGAGGCACTGCGCGATCTGGTGCGGGCACGCGAATCAGCCAAGCAGGATCAGTTACGTGCGCGTCACCGGTTGAGCAAGTTCCTTCTGCGCTCCGGCCAGCGGCCGGCGCAAGGAATGAAGGCTTGGACACAGCCATACATGAATTGGGTGAAGCAGATCCGCTTCACGCAGGTGGCCCAGGAGTCCACGCGGCTGACTACCTTATAAGGAGCGAGGAAGCCATCCTGGATGCCTTGCTTGAGCGAGTACGAATAGACGGGCTTGCCAAAGTAGTGGATGTTCGAGACGTAGGCCGTCTCCTTGGGCGTGGCCGTTAGGCCGATCTGGGTTGCGGTGGAGAAGTGATCGAGGATCTCGCGCCAGGCGGAATCCTCGGCTGCGCTGCCGCGATGGCACTCATCGATGACGATCAGGTCGAAAAAGCCGGGCGAGAACTCCCGGTAGAGCTTCTGCCGCTCCTCCGGTCCGGTGATTGCTTGGTACAGGCCCAAGTAGACCTCGTACGCGGTGTCGATGCGGCGCTTCTTGTCGAGGGCCGTGGTGAGTCCGACCTCCGTTCCGTCTTCGCGTTCGATGGTCTTGGCGCTGGTGCTGAGTTTGGCCATTGCGGCGCCAAAGGGGCGGAAGTCGTTGACCATGGTTTGGTCGACCAGGACGTTGCGGTCTGCGAGGAACAGGATGCGCTTCTTGCGACCTGCCTTCCAAAGGCGCCAGATGATCTGAAAGGCGGTGTAGGTCTTGCCCGTGCCCGTCGCCATGACCAGCAGGATGCGATCCTGACCCTTGGCGATAGCTTCGATGGCTGCGTTGACGGCATTGCATTGGTAATAGCGCGGGGCCTTGCCACTCCCGTCGTCGAAGTAATCCTGCAGGACAATCTTTTCCTCGTCGGGGTTCAGGCCTTTCCATGCGCGGTATTTTCCCCAAAGTTCAACTGGCGATGGGAATTGGTCCAGCGCAAGGGTAGCTTCTTTTTCTGCACTGGCGCCGGTGCGGTCGTGAAACAGGAAGCCATCACCGTTGGAGGAAAATACAAAGGGGATGTTCAAAGTGCTCGCATAGCCGAGAGCCTGCTGGATTTGGAGCTTGGCCGGGTCCCGATCTTCAAGCAGTGGGCCAAGGCGCCTACCTACAGTCAGAACCAGGCATTTCACGCTGTTTGGTTTGAGTGGGTCCCCGGACGATGCCCCGTGCTTGAGCAAAGATCGTCCGAATGAGATGATTCGTTTCGGCTCCTGCGTTATGTGTTTCGAGGCCTGCTCGACGTTTACTCACATTGCAACCTACATGCTCACGGAGTCGCTAAACGACTCTTTGCACCGAAAGCTCCGACGGTTTCGTTACCTCTACCGCCGTTTCGGTTGTTACCGGGTGAAACGAACCAGTTCCCGGGTGGGACTATCTCCCACTGAAAAGCACCGGCTTGTCACGGCGCACTGCTCCACGGTCATTACAACCGCTTCAACACTACTACGAGGTGGTCCGCCCCTGGTCGAAGCATTGGTATTTCCGCCTTGCAGTTTTTGCTGCTTGTACGTTTTTCCTTAGCATCCTCGAACAGGTTCCCAAGTTCCATACAAAAGCCTGAGTAAGGTTCACGCCTCCTGTACACCGGACGCCGCATAGTCAGTTAACAGGTTTCCACCATGCTTATCCCAGAGAACCTTCACAACCCTGGTTTTGACGTCGTCTGACCCCTTTTCGATGCGTAATCAGAGGTTCACTTGCGTTCGTCTCCCTCACTCATACATGGCACAGTCGAGCTGCGCCTTTTAACCACAACGTTCACCACCGCGGCTTTTGACCGAAGCAGCTTGCGGCTGTTTGAAGCCCTTCCCTGCAGAATGGCTCCGAGGGGCCTACCCTCATCTTTCGTACAGCATGAAGCTCACACTTCTTCCTGGCACAATGAAGGCGTGGGGTTTACCGATCCCCTATCGGGGACTCTAAATCGCGTCACGCACCCTTGCCGAAAACTCACTGAGCATCGTTCTCAGCGCCGCCACGGAGGTTGGAACGGTCGGATGGGCCGTCGGCGGAAGAAGAGAAAACGGGCTGAGAGCGGAGATAGAGTCGTCCATAATGGGTCTCCTGATCGAGTTGCCTGCTATGCCTCTTCATTTCTTGTCGTGGAGTGCGACGGCAGAGGAAAGAGTTGAGGAAGTAGCTGAAGCCGGGGGAAACACCATCTCGCCGCTGGCGGGGTGCAGGTCCGGGGCAGGGGGGCATGCCCCGCAGGGAGCGGAAAGATGTAATTCTGTTTTCCAAGACGGCTAGGTCAATGAGTCTTAAACGCCAACCAGGCTAACAGCCTATACGTCACATTCCATTGAGATTACAAGGACAATTTAGCAACCTGCGCTGCCTGGTAATGTCTCCGAATTTGCCCGGAGAGTGAAAGGCATGCTGGAAGTTCTTGGCGACATCCGCGTGGCAGGTCGCGCAGGTTCTCGCAGCATGTCTTTTGGCTAAGATTTCGGTGAAAAGCGTCGACTACGCATTTGTGACTGACAGTCTCGGCTTGCCAAAATTGTTGGTTAAGGGCCGCTGGGGAGTGGTGGCTCCTTAGCTGCTCGCTTCATCTATGGCCATCGCCCGATCTCGCGCGTTTGGATTACACGCTTATCAGTGCGCAAGCCGATGCTACGGCCTCACGAACGCGTCCAACGCATACCAGTGCAGGGACAGAAAAACGTCCACCATCATAGCTTCCCCGGTCAAATCGAGATAAACCCAGACAGCCTCCCAGAGCGGTGCCTCCTCACGCTGATCGGCTTCTGACGAATGGCATTCGACCACTTGCGCGACATCCTTCGATCCATCTTCCTCCCGGGTTTCGTCAAACCCCTTGTCTCCGAGAATTGCGATCAGACGGTCAATGTTCCTCTCTATTGTTTTCAGTTCGGTGCCCACTTCCACCTTGAATAACCTGCCCACATGGACCGGAGTCCACATCGGCCATCACCGTCATTGCTTTTCGCGTGCACGGGCGCTCGCGCCGGAGGGAAAGATGCATTTGCCAATTTCAATTCGGGACGCTCAATTAACGCCAACCGGGGCGAGGCAATTTGTGCGGATTAACATTATCCTATTGAATTTAAGCAAGTTATTATCCAGAGTCTTTTCAGAAGAATGTCGCGATTCCGGGCCTGAGAGTAACGGCACGCCATCCCTGACGCGCTATCAGCGAGTAATTGTCACGGTTCAATAGCCGCGTTGAGAGCATTCAGATGGGTTGGGAACGGCTGCACCGGTTATTTCATCGGGAGTGACGGCTATATTTCCACGCCTCAATGCCGGATTTGGTCAGGAAGCCCGCAGTCCTATTCAGGTGTTCGATCATCCCCCATCCCAAGCCATTCGGGCTCAATCTATTCAACAACGGATCTTCACTCTTTGCCGCAGCAATTCTTGAACTTCTTGCCGCTGCCGCAGGGACAGGGATCATTGCGGCCGGCTTTCTGGAAGGCGGCCTGCGTGTCCTGCGCGGCGACCCAGCGCATGACGTTGGCGGGCGCGCGGCCAACTGCCAACTCCGACGCCATGAAGCGCATGTACGGGTCAATGTGGCGGAAGAGCATCTTGTATCCCGCGCACAGATAGTTCAGGCCGGCCTCGCCCTCTGGCGTCTTCAGGAAGCGATGCTTGGGGCACTCGCCATTGCAGGCAAAGCGCACGTCGCACTCGCGGCAGTAGCGCGGCAGCAGCGACTCTTTCTCCTCGCCGAAGCGGTGTTGCTGCTCGCTGTCGACCAAGGACCGCAGCGGCGCATCCATGATATTGCCCAGCCGGTTCTGCGGATAGACGAAGTGGTCGCAGGAGTAGACATCGCCGCAGTGCTCGATGGCCAGCGCTGAGCCGCACTGGCGGCGGAAGACGCAGAGGCTGGCCTCCATTCCGGTCCACATCTCCAGGCTCACGTCGAAGATCTGTACATAGGTGCGGCCCACGTCGTGGCGCACCCACTCGTCGAAGATGCCGGAAAGGAAGCGCCCGAACTGCTGCGGCCCGACCGACCACGAGGCGACCTGCGCTTCGCCCATGAAGTCGGGCTTGATGAGCTGCAGCCCTTCCTCGGTGACTTCGTGCGCTATCCGCTCCACGATGGGGATGAACTGCATGAAGCCGCTGCCGTTCTCCTTCAAAAACCTGTAGACCTCGAGCGGATGATCTCCGTTGGCGCGGTGAACAGTGGTGAGCGTGTTGAACTCCACGCCGTTACGCTTCAGCGTCTCCATGCCGCGCATGACTTTATCGAAGGTGGGCTGGCCGCCCTTATCCACGCGATAGGCATCGTGCAGGTGGCGCGGCCCGTCGATCGAGATGCCGATCAGGAAGTTGCTTTCGTTGAAGAGCGCGGCCCACTCGTCGTTGAGCAGCACGCCGTTGGTCTGAAACGCATTCTGAATGTTTTTTCCGTTGGCGTATTTCTCCTGGATTTGGACGAGGTTCTTGAAGTAGTCCACGCCCAGCAGCGTGGGCTCGCCGCCCTGCCAGGCAAAGTTCACCACCGGCGTGTCGTGGGCCTCGATGTACTGGCGGATGTAGCTTTCGAGCACCTCCTCGCGCATGGCCCACTTGGAGACCTGCGGGTAGAGCGACTCTTTCTCGAGGTAGAAACAGTACTTGCAATCGAGGTTGCAGATGGGCCCGATCGGCTTGGCAAGTACGTGGAAGTTGGTACTGCTCATGATGACCTCGCGGCACCTTCGGTGCGGCGGACGGCGCTTGCGCGGCCGTCGTTCGTGGCGGTGCGGTAGTTTGTGGTTTCCCAGGTCTCAAAATCGAGATCTGTGGCACCCGCCAGTTCGTGATTCCCCGGTCTGAAAATCCAGACCGGGGGCACCCTTTGATTCTACCGGCAGAGTTGTTCTGCGCTTACTTCGCCTGACGGAAGCTGGGATAGAGCGGCATGCCGGTGGGCTGGTAGTGGTAGTGGTCGTCGGTCTCCTTGCGTAACTCCTCCATCCGCGCCTGCAGGTGGCGCGTCAGCTCTTGGTAGCCGGGCTTGCCGTAGAGGTTGTGCATCTCGTCAGGATCCTTCTCCAGATCGTAGAGTTCATACTCCTTCGGATCGAGGAAGAACTCGATGTACTTGTAGCGCGAGGTGCGCACGCCGCGGCAGGGCTTCACGTTCTCAAACCCTGGATATTCGTAGTACTCGTAGAGCCAGTCCTGGCGCCAGGGAACCTGCTTGCCCTCGGCCAGTTGCAGAAAGCTCTTGCCCTGCATCTCGCTGGGTACGGGCAGCCCGGCCACTTGCAGCAACGTCGGTGCCAAATCAAGGTTCAGCACCATCGCGTCCGATGCCGCGCCCGCTTTCACCTTACCCGGATAGCGCAGCAACATGGGAACGCGGATCGAGGGCTCATACATCAGGCGCTTGTCGTAAAGATGATGCTCGCCAAGAAAGAAACCGTGATCCGCAGTAAGCAGCACCGCGGTTTTGTCGAGTTGCCCCTGGCTCTCAATCGCCTTCAGCACCGCGCCGATGTTGCGGTCGTTGTCTTCCACGCCCACATAGTGGTCCTTCACCAATTCTTCCAGCGAGCGCGGATCGTCACTATAGACCTCGGAGTAGCCGACCTTGTCGTCAGCATCGGCCACGGCGCGGGGCTTGCCGGGATAGCCCTCCACATCTTCGTTAAACGAGGGCGGCACCGGGATCGGCACACCATTGAGATCGTTCACCATGTCCTTGGGCCGGAAGAAGGGTGCGTGCGGGGCGTAGAACCAGAGGAACATGACGAACGGCTTGTCGCGCTTCTGCCCGATCCACTCGACCGCCTTCTGGGTCAGCAGCGTGTCGACATACTGGCCGGCGTAGAGCTTCTCCGGGCCGTATTTGCCCTTGATACCCTCGGTGACGCGCGGCCGGTAATAGTCAGCCTGGCCCACGAAGCCGAAGTAGTAGTCCCAGTAGTGATCCATGAGCGCGCCCTCGACGTGCGACTTACCCAGGAAAGCCGTGTCGTAGCCGGCCTTCTGCAGCAGGTCGGAGACCAGCGGCAGCTTCGGATCGATCCTGCCCTGCACATTCGAAACTGCGCCGGTGGAATGCGAGTACATGCCGGTGAGCATGGTGGCGCGCGAGGGCAGGCACAGCGCGTTCACGACGAACGCGTTGTGGAACACGCATCCTTCGCGGCCGATGCGGTCCATGTTGGGCGTGTGAATGAGCTTGTTGCCGGTCAAAGACAGCTCGTCCCAGCGCAGCCCCTCGCCCACTATGCAAAGAATGTTCGGCTTCTCGGACTCGTTTCCCAACTGCTTGGCAAACGCCTCCATCCCGCTGAGGTTCGACGTCGCCAACCCGGCGGTCCCCGCCAAATACTTCAATACTGTTCTGCGTGTCTCCATTGTCTTCTCCACAGGACTCTTCGAAGTCGTATCAAGCCAACGCGCCCATACGGACGCGCGCTGGCGGTGCGATCTCTATTCATCCAATTCAGTTCGTTAGCCTAATGCACCGGCTATCCTTTGTCGAGAATCGTGCGATGCCAATTGGCGGGAATTGGATAGGGTCGACCCGGATAAAACGGCGGCGCGTTGCGCGAGTCCTTATCGAACGGCGCGATGCCCGTCGTATCAACATAGTGCTCGAGCAGCTTCATTTGCAGCTCTGCCTGAACAGTCGCTACGCTGCGGTCGCCGTACCGGTTATTGCGCTCCTGTGGATCATCTGCGTAGCTGTAGAACTCGCTCTGGTCCTGCGGCCGAACGATGAGCTTATGCGTGCGCGTGCGCACCATCGAGCTGCGTGAAACCGAGACCGGCACTTCGTTCTGGAGCTTCTGCTTGCCCTCGTACATGCCTCCGGTGCCCCAGGGGAAACACTGCGGCTCATAGACGTTGTAGCCGCCCTCGCTGAAGGCGGCGCGGTTGGGATTGCCTGCACCGCCGCTCAACTGGGGCACGAGGCTGCGGGCGAAGTGCGTGTGGTGCGCCTCGGCACCGGCGAGGTCGAGCGCGGTCTGCATCACGTCATAGAGCTCGATGATGTCGTCCGCCACGACGCCAGGCTTTCCGCCGGGAACGCGGCCGATGACTGGAACATGAGTCAGGCAATCTTCCAGCCCGCTGGGCCACTTTTCGACGAGACCGTAGTCGCCGGTGTAGTCGCCGTGGTCGGAGAGCAGGAAGACGGCTGTATCCTTGTCGTGGCCGGTCTTCTCCAATTCGGCGAGCAACTCGCCCATCAGCCAGTCGCTGTAGCTCACCTGGCCGTAGTAGACGGCCTTAATCTTGCGGAAGTCCGATTCATTGAGACGGTCGAGGTTATCGAATTTGCGAATGCCGTCGTGGTAGGTGGGCTTGCGCTTGAGTCCCGGCGGAATGGGCGCGGGGACGTCGGAGGGCGAGTACATATTGTAGAAGTCTTCGGGAATGGTGTACGGCGGGTGGGGTTCGATCAGCGGCAGGAAGATGCAGAAGGGCCGCTCGCTCTCTTTGCGGTCCAGAATCTTGAACGCATGCTGAAGGTTGGCGTAGTCAGAGGTCGAGCGGCGATCGCCGGCGGCTGAATAGAGCATGGACGAGGAGCCGGGGGTGAGATCGCGCATGGTGCGCATGGCTCTCATCATCAGCGCCGCGCCTGCGTCTTGCCACTCGGTGACGCTGTCGTAGAAGCTTTGGGCTGCGAGCGCATCGTTTTTGCCGTACCAGAAGACATCGTAGCCGGCGCGGCGGAGATAGCGGAAGAGGTTGGGCTCTTCAGGGCGTAGGAAGTACTGGAGGCTGCGGTGGCCGCGCACGCTGGTGGGCCATCCGGTGAGTAGGCTGCAGCGCGAGGCGCCGCAGACGGGGTACTGCACGTGACAGTTCGAAAAGCGCGTTCCTTCTTGAGCCAGGCGGTCGAAGTTCGGCGTTTTGGTGAGGGGGTTTCCGAAGCAGGTCAGGCTATCGGCCCGCATCTCATCGGGCATAAACAGAATGAGATTGGGGCGCGTAGTCAGGTGGCCGCCGGAAGCCGGAGAAGGAGATGAGTTCGCGGTTTGGGCCCCTGCGCCTGCTACGAGGCTGGTCATCATGGTTGCGCCAGACATGCCAAGAAATTCACGCCGGTTAAATGCAGAACTCATAGCCATTCTCCGTGGATGATCTGTAGTCGAGGGTTGAGTTGTGGTTTCTGTCGAGGTGATGCATGCGGCGTTTGCGCGGTTACGCGCGGGCCGCCGCATGCTTCATCCCGCGAGAGTCGGCGATCTGCTGAAGCCGGGAGCGGAGCTTGCCTTTGAGTGCAGCCATGCTGGCGTCTTCGGCCAGGTTCTTCAGCTCGCGCGGATCGGTCTGGTAGTCGTAGAGCTCCTCGCCGTCCGCGCCGCCGGACCACATGGTATAGCGGTAGCGTTCGGTGCGCACCGAGTAGCCCATGGTTGGACCCGAGGCGGTGCGACGGGTAACCTGAGTGACGGCGGGATGATCCCAGGGGGCATCGGGGTTCTGGAGCAGAGGAACCAGGCTGCGTCCCTGTAGATTGGCGGGAGTGCCTTCCAACTGGCACAGCTCGGCCAGGGTGGGATAGATGTTGAGGTGCTCGGAGGTTCGGTGGCAGGCGCGGCCGCCGCCGGTGACGCCTGCGCCGGCCATGAGGAAGGGCACGCGGGCGGAGGGTTCGAAGAGCTTCATCTTTTCCCACTGCCCGTGTTCGCCGACCATGAAGCCGTGGTCGGCCCAGAAGACGATGGTGGTGTCCTGGGCGAGATCGAGCTTTTGCAGGGCATCGACGAGCCGGCCGACCTGGGCGTCGACGAAGCTGATGGCGGCGTAGTAGGCGCGCACCGCTTCGCGATGCTGCTGGAGCGACATGCCGTAGTTGGGGTTCATGGTGTCGTAGGCGATGCGCGGCGCGGAATGGAGCTCCGCGGGATCGAAGGGCGGCACCTGGATATCGTCGAGGTTATAGAGGTCGAAGTACTTGGACGGGACGATGAAGGGCACGTGGGGACGGAAGAAACCGGAGCCGATGAACCAGGGCTCGTTGCGGTGCTCTTCCATCATGCAGATGGCGGCTTCGGCCACCTTGAAGTCGGTGATCTCCTGATCCTCGCCGTCGGAGGCGTGCCCGGCAATCGCGACACCCAGGTCGCCGTTCTTGCTGAGCGGCAGGAGCGGCGTACAGCCATCCTGGGCGATGCGAATGCCGCCGGGGCCGGCGCCGCCGTGACGCCAGGGAGCTTTGGCGGGAGCATCCTGCCAATGCTCCTGCATCTGCTTCTCTCGTGCGGCCTGCATCTCCCGATAGCGACTAATCGTATTCGCGTCATAGCCGCCGAACCCGCTGCCCTGGGGCGTATAAAACGTGACCAGCGCCTCGTCGTGAGTGCGGTCGTAGCCGGCGGGGTAGGAGATCTTGTGCCAGCTGGCGGGATCGTCGAAGCCGGGAGTGCCAATCTCGCTGGGGTTGTTATAGTGGTAGATTTTGCCGGCGCGCCCGGTGAAGTAGCCGTTCTTCTGGAAGAGCTGGGAGAGGGTGACGGTCTGCGGAATGGTCTCGCGGAAGTCGGTATTGAGGTCGTAACACCGGGTGGTATCGGGGGCGAGGCCGGTCATGAGCGAGGTGCGCGAGGGACCGCAGAGCGGGAACTGGCAGTAATGATGCTCGAAGCGCACGCCGGATTGCGCGAGGCGGTCGAGGTTGGGGGACTTCACCGGGACGCCGTAGCAGCCGAGGCGGGCGCACATGTCGTCGGTGGCCATGAAGAGGACGTTGCGGCGGCGTGCGCCCTTGTTAATGTTGGGAGCAGCCAGGGGCGCGGAGGATGCCGCCGCGGTAGTGGCCAGCGCGGTTGCGGCGGCGGGCGCTGCCAGGGCGCTCGCGGCCAGGAAAGTGCGCCGGCTCATTCCCTTCTTTTGTTTTTCTGAGCTCATGTGATTCCGCCTTGATCATGATTGGAGTTGGCAATTGATGCGGTTTGAGGGAGAGCGGGGCGGCGCCAAGGATCTCGGTCGCAGCCCTGCCCGACGCTTCTTCTGATCTCAGGAGGCGATCATCAGAAGCGGAGCGTCATGGCGAATTGGTAGACCCTGGGGGTGTAACTGGTGATCATCCCGGTTACCTGTCCGAAGTGGTTGGGGTTGGCTTGGGTGTTGTTGATGTTGGACAGTGTGACGGCGGGGGTATCGGGAGCGGTATTGGCCGGCAGGGTCGAGTTGGGGTTGGCGAAGTTCGGGGTGTTAAAGACGTTGAAGGCCTGCGCCTGGAAGTCGAGGTTCAGGTTTTCCCAGACCGAGAAGGTCTTCACCAAGCTCATGTCCATGTCGCGATAGTGCGGTCCCCAGTATTGGTTCCACTTTTCAGTTCCGAGGGTTCCCTTAGCCTGCGAGGCGAAGGCTCCTGGATTAAAGAACGCGTGGATGGAGTGGTTGGAGAGCTGCGGATTGGAGAGGACATCGAGGCGGTCTTGTTCCGTGGTCACGGTGTTGCTCTGGTCGGTATTGTTGACCACGGTTAAGGGAAGGCTCGTGGACCACGCACCGATCACATTGGCGCGCCATCCCTTGATGATGCTGGCTTCGATGCCATGCGAGGCATTGCCGAAGGGAAGCGCATAGGTAATGGTGCCATTGATTCCGGCTGGGACAGCGATACCCGAGTTTCCCCAGTCGAGGGTGTTGGTTTGACCGGGCACGATGCCATAGCCGCCGGCGGTTGCCGTGCTCGAAGATATGGCGTTGGTCAGGTTCTGGGCGTAGTTGAAGTTCACCATGAATGACAGTCCGTTGGTGAGCCGCCGTTCGACGGACGCCTGGAGAGCATTGTAGGTAGACCTGCCGTGGCTTGCGATCAACTGCACGCCTTGCAGATTGGGAGCCTTGGCATAGTAGGGCCGCAATTGCTGGAAGGCCGAGCCGGTAGCGGTATTGGGCGGTGGGGCGTTGTAGTCATTGAAGGTCTGGATCAAATCTCGGCCGTACTCGCCGATATAGCTGACGGTGAGAACATTTGCCCCCAACTGCTTCTGTACCGTTACGTTGATCTGGTGGATATAGGCGGTTCGAAAGTTGGGGTCGGTTGCGTCGGGAATCGTGTAAATGGGATCGCTGGGCAGGGTCGGATTGGGAGCAATGAAGCCATCAGCAAACCGGGTCATACCGACCGGGCACTTCACCGAGGAGTTCGCCATGACGCCGCAGGCGGAGAGGGCCGTGGTGAAGGGCGGGTTCTTCATATCGGCGACCGAGGCGGTATTGTCGGGGAAGAAAACAATGCCATAGCCGCCGCGGAGGACGAATCCATGGCCGACAGTCCACGCCATGCCGACGCGCGGCTGGAGCCCCTGGAAGTCGGTCTGGACGCCGGCGGTACTGCCTAGGCCGTTCTGGCCGGCCACCAGCAGTTGCCCGGTCGTGGGGTCGAAGGTCGAGATATGGTTGTGCTTCTCGGCGTAGGGGGTATAGACGTCATAGCGCACGCCGAGGTTGAGGGTGAGGTTGCGGGTTGCGCGCCAGTTGTCCTCAGCATAGAGGCCGTTCTCCCAGATTCGGTAGTTCGGGGGAACCAGATCGAGCGAGCGCTGAGTGCTGAAGTACCGTCCCTGGAGAAGGTTTGGATAGCCATTGGCATAGGGGGTAGAACCGGGGTTGGCATTGTTGAAGACCCAGTTACCTTCGGGGTAGCTGCTCTGAACGGTGTGGACCTGACGCCGGAGCAAGCTTCCGCCGAACTGCATGTTGTGGCTCCCGTGCGTGTAGATGATGGAGCCGAAGTATTGGAATGCGTTTTCCTGATGCTGGGTCGGCATGAAGGTACTGTTGCCCAGGTTGGCGCCGCCGCTGACGACGATATTGGCGAGCATGCTGGCGCCGGTGCCGGGAACATTGACGTTGGCTTGTCCCATGGCGGCATTAGGGTTGAGTCCACCGGCTAGGGCGATGTCGTCGTTATCTGCGCGGGTGTAGTTGGCGGCCAGATGCATCAGCAGGGTGGGGCTGAAGATGTGGGTGTAGCCGAGCATGGCGTTGTAGTTGAGGTCGGTGGCGTAGTCGCCGAGTGGATCGAAGGGCTTGACGGTGCCCACGGTCGCCAGCGGCATTCCAGAGGGTAGCTGGGTGTAGGCCTTATTGAGGATATAGCGGGCGAAGAGTGTGTCGTTGGAGCCGAGGTGAAAGTCGCCGCGCGCGTCGAAGTCATCGCTGTTCTGCAACTCTCCGGGAACTCTGAAGAACTGGTTTGTGCCCTGATTGGGCGCGGGATACATTTTGAAGTAGGCGAGGCCGGCCTGATCGATGTTGGTAATGGTGGGGCCGCCCACGTCGGTGAAATCACCGGGGTGCTGCTCTTCATACGCGGTGGGCACCGTATTGACGGAAGGCGCGCTGGTGTTTCTGAGGCGGTACCCTTCGTAGCCGCCGAAGAAGAAGGCTTTATCCTTGATCACCGGCCCGCCCAGGCTGCCGCCGAACTGGTTCCAGCGCAATTTCGATTTGGGCAGATTCGCCCCGAAGGTGTAGTTGGTTGCGTCGAGAACGTCGTTGCGAAAGTACTCGAATGCATCGCCGTGGAACTGGTTGGTGCCCGACTTGGTGATGATATCGACGACTGCGCCCGGAGAGCGGCCCACATCGGCGGTGTAATTGCTCGTCTGTACGTGCATCTCGTCGATTGCGTCGAGGGCCGGGCGAACGGGGATGTCCTGGGTACCCTTGGTATTGTTGTCGGCGCCGTCGATCAGGGAATTATTGAGGCCATCGCCCTGGCCGTTGGCTGAAAAGGCGGCGGTCTGGCGGCGATCGAGTTGCCGGGTGCCATTGGTCAGCGAGTTTGGCGGTCCCTGGTTGATACCCGGCTGCACCTGGATTAGATTGATGAAGTTGCGGCCGTTCAGAGGCACGTTCTGCACCGCGGTCTGGGTGATGGTGGTGGAGACCACGGAGGAGTCGGTCTGCATGGCAGACGCTTCCGCCTGCACGGTGATGGTCTGGGTTGCAGCTCCGACCGCCAGCTTGGCATCGACGCGACGGCGGTCGCCGGCCGACAGCCGAATGCCGGATACGGCGAAGGTCTGGAAATTCGGTGCGGTCACTGTGACCTGATAGGTGCCCGGCTGCAGCAGATTGACGACGAAGTCTCCACCAGCAGCCGAGGTGGTGGTTTGGGCGATATTGGTGCCGGTGTTGGTGATGGTGACTTTGGCGCCTGGGATGGCCCCGCCGGATGTATCGGTTACGGTTCCCAGGATGTCGCCGGTCGTGGTCTGCGCTGCGGCGGGTGCAATGACCCAAGCCGCGAGCAGGCAGAGGGTTACGACGCAGATCTTCTTCATTTACGTGCCTCCAGTCGAGTGGAAACTGCCTAAAACTGTGCTGATCGATCCTGTGGGCGCCGCCAGCGCTGGCGCAGCGCAATAAGCGCAAGGGGTCAGCAGCGACATCGGCAAGACTAGGAGTCCATCGGGGGCCTGAAAAGTGCACAACCGTGGAGCACCTGTCTGAAAACGCTGTAAGCGCTCTGTTTGCAGAAGTCTAGGGATGCTGTGTATGGGTAGGTGTGGAGAGGTGGGCAACCTGCCGGCGGAGGGAAAGATACCTTTCGGGCGGCAGATTCTCCGTTTGCGCGGGGCGGCTCCGGCGGCGAGGCAGAGGAGGAATTCCGCAAGTCCGCATTGCCATCGGTCAATTCAGGGGGGTACACTTTGGAGGCAAGAAACGGTGTCCAATGGCGACCCGCAGGGCGAATGTCCATTCCGCGGCCGCGCCTCCTCCGGAGGCGGGTGGGCAGTGTGCGCCTGGTGAAGCGGCGGTCGCGGCTCTACGCTGCGACGACATTCCGGGCGAGGAGATTGCGGCTCAACTGCAGAGGATCCTTGCCAGTCCGTCGTTCCGCAACAGCAAGCGCAATACGGAATTTCTGCGTTTCGTGGTGGAGAAGGCGCTGGCAGGGAGTACCGCAGAGATCAAAGAGCGGCTGATTGGTGTGGAGGTCTTCGAGCGTCCACACGACTACGATGTAACCACCGACCCAATTGTCCGCGGCGCGGCCGTGGAACTGCGGCGGAGAATCGCGCAGTATTATGTGGAACCCGACCATGCCGGGGAACTCCGCGTGGAGCTTCCGCTGGGGAGCTACGTTCCCTTCTTTCACTGGCCCACGGGAGTACACAAAGAGAGGCAGGAGCTGGGCGTTGTGGAGACCGCACCCAGCGGGGCGAAGAGTGAAAGTGCTGTGGCCGCGCATGCGGAGCCAGCACACACGGCAGATGCCGAGCCGCGACGGCCTGGCTGGATACCGCTGATGGTGGCCGGCTGCGCCCTGGCGCTTGCTCTGATCGGAGTGGTATTCGCCACGCATTACTTCCGAACGCAATCGGCGCAGCGGGCACTAGATGCATTCTGGGCACCGGTGATGAACGGCGGCGAGGAAATTACGGTATGCGTGGGCGATCTGAACTTTTTCTTCAAGACGCCTCCCATCAGCAACGTCCTGCAACTTCATCCGAATCCGACCGCGGACAATGTTCTGAATCCGAATGCGGGCGCTGCGCTGCTTCGGGTGGGAAGCCTTCTGGGCGCGCGGGGCAAGCGAGCGACGCTGCGGTTGGCCGATCTGACGGATCTGAACGATCTGCGCCAGCAGCCGGTGATCTTTATCGGTGGGATGAACAATCCGTGGACGCAGCGAATCCTGGCAGGCATGCGGTTTCAGTTGAAGAGCACACCGAACAAGCCTTACGGGACCGACGGGATTCTCGTCGACGAGAAGAATCCTGCCGCGGCGACCTGGGCCGTCAATATGGAGGCACCGCTGAGTGCGATCACGGAGGACTACTCACTGGTGACGCGGATGAATGATCCACTGACCGGACAGCCGGTGGTGATTCTCTGCGGTCTGGGCCCGTATGGCACGGCGGCGGCGAGCGAATTCGTGTCGAGTTCCGACTATTTTTCTCAGTTCGTTGCGCAGGCGCCGAGAGGATGGCAAGACCGCAATCTGCAAATTGTGCTGGAGACGCGGGTTGTGAATGGCCGCGTGAGCGTGCCACGGGTGGTTGCCGAGCAGATCTATTAGCGCTGGATCAGAGGTTCCCTGCGAACGTCCAGTAGGCGGGTGCGACATTCAGGGCGTAGGCGCACGCCCTCCGCAACTTTTGTGTACGATACGTGTGCGATACCTCTGGCATTTCGGGCGTTTCTATCAGCTTGCCGGAACTGCAAGTCACATATTCTATGGCCTGCGGACAACCGCGGAGGCGTTTTGTTGACCGCCCCCAACTCAAGAGGTACATGCAGGATATTGCGTGCTCATCTCTAAGCGATGATCCCGATTTGGCGGCAATTGTCCAGGAGTGGCTCTGAGAGGCGAGCCAAGCTCTTTCGACCACCTGAACACGCCGACAACACCCCATGCCATTCGAAGTGTTCTCGGCTGGGACAGCAACCCAGAAAGTGGGAACTCGGCCTCAGCGCTCTTCCTACGCCGTGCAGCCGCAGATAAAGTCAACAAGAGATACTGAACCCCCGTCAGTCTTCCGCACCTTAATCCCTTAATCCATTGATAAAAGCAATCCTAAACAGCGGCCACGTGCGCCGCATTTTCAGTTCTAGGAGGAGATATGGCTCGCAAAATTGGCCAAAGAGTTTCGCGGACAAAGCCAATGACGCTGGAGCCAAGCAGGGCGATTTCGTTTTCACATCGCACCGTGAATGTCCGATTCGGGAGACTAAGCTTGTCCGTCGCTACTTCAAACCGCTGCTAGCCGTAATACTGTTCACTTAGATAAATTTGTGGCATTCTGTATGCGGCAAGAACAGGAGGCCACAGGTGGCGCGTACGGTTGCGGAACTCCCTCCGGGTGCCCGGATCACGGACTA
>Ga0307377_10003049_pt1 | contig 19218 bp, 18 predicted proteins | sample TR3MG_FD_202535 | JGI IMG/M metagenome (GOLD analysis project Ga0307377, IMG submission 202535) | Soil microbial communities from Risofladan, Vaasa, Finland - TR-3 | ecosystem: Environmental > Terrestrial > Soil > Coastal area > Acid sulfate soil | place: Finland: Risofladan, Vaasa | collected... | reverse complement strand
GCTCATTTCATGTGCACCGTCTTGTTTTGGCGATATTTGGAGATAGGAACGAGGGAAGCGAGGAGGAGACGTAGGAATGGCTCCGCCTCGCATCCTTGTGCACTGCCTCGCATATGGGGTCGCTTACACGGAGTTTGCTGGGCTGCTTTCGTAAAGACGTCGCGCTCGTGTCACACTGCGTCCCGGGCTTGGGTCGGAGAACGGAGAACGGAGAACCGTGAGCCGTGGGCTGTTAAGTAGTCTGGGGAGACGGCACATTTTATGTGCGCCGTCTTGCTTTGGTGATATTTGGAGATAGGAACGAGGGAAGCGAGGAGGAGACGTAGGAATGGCTCCGCCTCGCTTCCTTGTGCACTGCCTTGCATCTGGGGTCGCTTACACGGAAGTTTGCTGGGCTGCTTTCGTAAAAGACGTCGCGCTCGTGTCACACTGCGTCCCGGGCTTGGGTCGAAGAACTGAGAACGGAGAACGGAGAACGGAGAACGGAGAACGGAGAACGGAGAACCGTGAGCCGTGGGCTGTTAAGTAGTCTGGGGAGACGGCACATTTCATGTGCACCGTCTGGCGTGGGTCGAGGGGGCTTGGGTGCAAGTCGGGGACGGCTTTTGACTTGCATGGGATAGTGAAGAATTCGTGTTTGGTGACAAGGGTTTTGGGAGACGGTACATTTCATGTGCACCGTCTTGACATTATAGTACTATCTGTATATATTGTATATATACAGAGTCTTAACGCCTTGTTATTCAGATTACAATCAATCTTGTTAGCCCAACTCAGTTACTTTAAGAAAGGAGGAGGCCGTCTTGCCATGAACATTATAATTGCCAATTCTTCATCTGAACCAATCTATAAACAGATCGTCACCCAAATAAAAAATATTATCCTAAAGGGTGATCTGACGGAAGCAGAGGCCTTGCCCTCAATTCGCATTCTTGCAAAGGAATTACAGATTAGCGTAATCACTACGAAGAGGGCCTATGAGGAGCTGGAGCGGGATGGCTACATCGAGACTGTGGGCGGTAAGGGTTCCTTCGTGGCCGCTCAAAACAAAGAATTATTACTTGAGAAGCGACTGCGTGTCGTAGAAGAAAAAGTAACCGATGCTATCGTTGCTGCCAGAACTGTAGGCATGGAGCGGGAAGATCTTCTAGCAATGTTCAAACTGCTTTTTGAGGAGCTATAAAACCGTACCTAATCAACACAGAAGAACTTGAGAAACTGGAAAGAGGAGGAAGAAGGATGGTTGATACGGACAACATCCTAACTGTTGACAAACTGACTAAGCATTTTAAGGATTTCTCCTTGCGAGATGTTAGTTTTCAGCTGCCGCGCGGCTATGTTATGGGTTTTATCGGGCCGAACGGATCGGGGAAAAGTACTACGATCAAACTGATTCTGAATTTACTGCGTAAAGACAGTGGTCAGATCAATGTGTTCGGTCTCGATAACCTTCAACACGAACTAGCTATTAAGGACCGCACTGCCTTTGTCTTTGACGAAAACCACTATTATGAAGACCTGTCTATCGGGATATGGCCAGAATTGTGGCTTCCTTTTACAAGCACTGGGAACCCCAGACCTTTGACAAGCACTTGAAAGACTTTGACCTCAACCCAAAACAAAAGATTAAACAACTTTCTAAAGGAATGAAAATGAAGTTTTCCTTGGCTATCGCACTCTCCCATGGGGCAGAGCTCTTAATTATGGATGAGCCAACAGCTGGCCTTGACCCGCTGGTACGCAGTGAACTCTTGGACATCCTGTCTACCCTGATACAGGATGAAAGGAAATCTGTCTTTTTTTCCACGCACATCACCGCGGATCTGGACAAGATCGCTGACTTCGTGACCTTCATCTATCACGGCGAAATCGTCCTGAGCGCTCCTAAAGATGATATCTTAGAGAAATACGGAGTAATCAAAGGGTCTAGTGATTTACTCGACGAAGAAACCAAAAGCCTTTTTATTGGAATCAAGGCTAATAAATTCGGGTTTGAAGGGCTGGTGCGCGATAGAGAAAAGGCCATATTCCGCTTTAAAGAGCGGGCTATAGTAGAAAAGCCGACCTTGGAGGACATCATACTTTATACAGTGAGGGGGGAACAGCATGTATAATCTGGTGTGGAAAGATCTCTTACTTTTAAAACGTTCTCTGTGGTTAGCTTCGTTATATGTGTTCTTTGCGTTCTTTGTCTTCAGAACCATGCAAGGTGGAGCCCTCAGCGCCGCCACAGTTGGGGCAACCTACATGCTCATGGCCCAAGCTATTACCCTGGATGACAAAAATAAATCCGAGATAATGTTGAGTCGTGGGCTGGCTACAAACCCAAGCGGATTGGCAGATCGCCAGCTATTTGTTAGCCTTTGGTTTGATTTTGATGGCAACTTCGGTTAGTCTTTCTTTAAGGTTTTATTCCAGAAGAGAATTCTAGAGTTATATAATCCTGTAAATTGATAACAAATGGGGATGTATCGATGGAACTACTTAAGGTAAATATTAACCACGCTGGTTATTCTAGTAACACGGATGTCATCAAAAACGTGGCCCTGTCTGTAAAATCCGGTGAACTTGTTGGTCTGATTGGTCCTAACGGAGCTGGGAAAAGCACCACGATTAAGGCGATTATGGGGTTGTTGCCGGTGATGGATGGTAAGGTGGAATTTGCAGGAGAGAGCAAAAACTATGCCTATATCCCGGAACAACCCGTACTATATGAAGGGTTAACCCTCTGGGAGCATTTGGAGCTTGCCGCCGCTGCCTATGAAATCAAACGAAAAGTATTTGTGCCTAGAGCTGATGATCTTCTTAAACTCTTCCACCTAACGGAAGTCAAGCACCATCTACCAGGTACCTTTTCTAAGGGCATGCAACAAAAGGTCATGCTTATTTTGGGTTTTCTTCTGGAGCCATCGGTTTATGTAGTGGATGAACCTTTTATAGGTCTGGACCCTAGGGGTACAAAGGATTTCCTGGCCCATATAAACCAAGCCAGAGCCAAAGGGGCAGGGGTATTAATGTCTACGCATGTACTGGACACTGCGGAAAAAATCTGTAGTTCTTTTGTATTGATGAACGCTGGGACAATAGTATCCCGTGGAACCCTTATGGAGATCAGGGAACAATGCCAGTTACCAAAGGACTCCTTATTGGACTGCTTTGATAAGCTTGTGGGGAATAGCTAATGATTACTGTGACTAGGCTATTTGTTCGACGAATTATCTCAGACTGGAAATATCAGTATCAAGTATGGAAAACGGCCGTAGATTGGATTGTAGCTCTTTATATTGTCATCCCTTTTTTTGCTATTTTCATGAATTATTATCTTTCGTGGTGGAGGAGGGCTCCTGAGTGGCTGGCCTATATTCCATTCAATGCTCTGTTGGCTATTATTCTCTTATTCGCTTGGTCGGGTACGATTCGTATTTTCGTGGAGGATGCGGATCAACTCTTCCTATTACAGTGCAATGCTTGGATTAGCCGGATTATGACATACAGTTTAGGCTATTCCATTATCTATAACTTTGTGATGACTTCGATATTGCTGATTATCCTAGCACCGTTTTTGTTGTTGTATTACGGTTTTTCTTCTATAGGTGTCGTCTGGCTAACCGTATTTGTCTTTGTACTGAAAAACTGTATGGGACTTGCTAAACAACTTGTTGAACTTCGTTTCAAGGGTTGGACCCAGCGCATTGTGAGAACGGTTATATTTATTATAACAGGCGTGTTTGTAAGGGAAAGTGTGGTCCTTTTGTTGAGTCGCCCTGGACTGTTTTATCTGTCATTGTTTGTACTCATAAGCACGCTCGGTATTTTCTTAGACAAACGGATGAAACTGAGGGGTACTTTCTTTGAAGATGTAGCGAGGGAGCAAACTGAGAAGCTAAGACTAGCTAAATTCATGCTCCAAGCAGCGGGAGTGTATGTGAAAAAACCACGGTTTACACGTAAACGACCCCTACTATTCAGAAACTCGAATCTGATTTTTAAAAGGCGCAACCCTGTCAATGGATTAGTGGAAATGTGTTTAAAAGCAGTGTTGCGTAATGAAGGGGACGTAGGGTTCTACCTCGAACTCGTTGGGGTTTACCTAGTCATGATTGTAGCCTTTCCAGGAGATTACAAATGGCTGCTTTGGGTTGTGTTTTCAATAATGTTAACCAATGTCGTAAGGATATCTTGGCTGGAAGTGATTAAATTACCTTTTGTTTGCCTGTTCCCTTGGTTACCAGAGACTAAGATGGTGGCGGCGAGGAAGACCATCTTCTTAATGGCCTTGCCGGGCCAACTTTTACTTGGTCTTGTGGTGGTTCTACAAACTAGGTCTTGGTTAGAGACTCTGGGGATGGTTCCTATCGGGATCATGATCGGATATTTTTCTGCAAAAAAAGTTTCTTTAAAGCTCTGAATACTCATAGAAAGGAGGGATTTATACTCAATATTATGGATATAAAAAAAACACTTAAATTTGTATTGCAACTAATATTAATGATCTATATCGTTTATAGGATTGCTGTACTTAGGATGTAGTAAACCGATCATTAGGAGAGGGGAGAGCGGAGAGAAACGGGAGAGGGACATTCTAAGTGTTGGAAAAGGGACGGTTGAACGCAAGTCAACAACCGTTCCTTTTCTCGCGTACAGTGCGACGGCAACCGCTGGCCAAGGATGGCAAGGCGCCGTGATGGCGAGAAGGGAACGGGTGTACAGTCTTGCGTTTTGGCTCGCTTACATTTTTATCGGCTTGAGCATGCTTAGTTCATTCTAGAATATAGTTTAAGAGAGTGGGGGTTCTGTAAATGGTCGTCATGCAGAAGATAATTAGTAATATCTGGAATATAGTATTAAAAGAGCGACAGAAAAGGAGTGTTATATTTTGCAAAAAGTATATGTGCTCGATTCTAGTGTGTTACTGCATGATCCTAATGCGATATTTCAATTCCAAGAAAACGAAGTTATTATTCCTTTCGTGGTTTTAGAAGAAATAGAGAGTAAGAAACGCCTTATGGAGAATGTCGGTCGAGCCGCTCGGGAGGCCATTCGCCATCTTGATCGTTTACGAGATAGTGGTCAACTTTCTCAGGGTGTTATTTTGCCGAATGGAGGAAAGGTCCGGATTGAATTGAATCATTATTCCAATGATATTTTGCCGCTAAATTCGGATTTGGCATTAGCGGATAACCGAATTCTAGCGGTCTCCTTAAGCTTATCCAGGGAGGAAATACGCCCTGTTATTCTGATTACCAAAGATATTGCCATGCGTGTTAAAGCGGATGCTTTGGGAGTCTTAACGGATGATTACCATAATGACAAAGTTGTTTTGCCCCCGATTATGAACGAGATAAGCGTGCTGCCGCTTGAGGATACCGAGGTTGATGAATTTTACAAAAATAAGTGTATCTCCTTAAAGGTTCCATTGCTGCCTAATCGTTGCGTGAAAGCAGTTCTGAGTGATGGCTCAGGGCTTCCCTTAGTTTCGTCTCCAAATGGGAAAACATTAGTCTATCATATGGGGCCAAGTCACGCCTCTTGGGATATCAGACCTAAGAACATGGAACAGTCCTGGGCCTTGGAAATGCTCAATAATCCAGAGATTAAGTTGGTTAATTTGATGGGTCCGGCAGGAACAGGAAAGACTCTACTTGCTTTGGCGAGTGGTTTGGAACAAACAGTTCATGAGGAACTATATATTAAGATGCTTTGCGCTCGGCCGATTGTCCCTTTTGGCAAGGATATTGGGTTTCTCCCTGGGGAGAAGGATCAGAAGGTTCGTCCCTATATGCAACCAATTTATGATAATCTTGAATATTTGCTTCGACCACGGCGGGAGAAAGAGCGCGAAAGAGGCGGCGAATCTATTGTTGACGGCGCCATTGATCTTCTAATCAAGAAACGGCAACTTGAAATTGAAGTACTCACCTATATCCGGGGCCGGAGTATTCCTAATCAATTCATGATTATTGATGAGGCTCAGAACCTTTCTGCGCATGAAGTGAAGACGATTATTACTCGAGCTGGCGAGGGAACGAAGATTGTGCTTTGCGGGGATCCAGATCAAATTGATCATCCTTATTTGGACAAGGAGAGTAATGGATTAGCCTATGTTGAAGCTAGGTTGAATGGTCAATCTTTCTATGGTCAGGTTCGACTGATTCGCGGGGAACGAAGCGAACTCGCGACGAGGGCGGCAGGTTTGCTGTGAGGGACTTGTGAGGGACTTACGTGACACAGCGCTCGGTGCTTACGACGCAGAGCAAACTAACCGTGTAAGCTCCTAAAGGGGGAGCGGGGTACCCGCCAAATGCGCCATCCTTGGCGCAGTGGCGGCAGCGCACGTCCTGTGCACTGCCCCGCGTCTGGGGTCGCTTACACGGAGTTTGCTGGGCTGCTTACGTAAAGACGTCGCGCTCGTGTCACACTGCGTCCTGGGCTTGGGGCTTGGAACGGGGAAAGGGGAACGTTTAGACCTGCTTTGGAGATAGACGGCACATTTCATGTGCGCCGTCTTGTGTTTGGGTCGCTTATATGGAGTTTGTTAATCTGTTTTTTTAAAGATGTCGTGCTCGTGTGGCAGAAAAAAATAACTTGGCTTAAACCCTTTGGTTTTAATAATACATATACCTTGGCGATGACCAAAGCTGAAGCCTCAAAATACGAAATTAAAACATTCAGTGATTTGGTTAAACAAGCTCCTAACATGACGTTAGTCAGTGAACCGGAATTCCTAGAACGAGCTGATGGGTATAAAGGACTCGAAACAACCTATGGACTTCACTTCAAATCCGCAAAGAGTATGGACGCAGGATTAACTTACGATGCCGTAAAAACAGGTAAAGCCGATGTCAATGATGCATTTGCTACCGATGGACGAATTGCTGCTTTCAATTTAATATCTCTTACTGATGATAAGCACTTCTTTCCACCATATTACGCCGCCCCGGTAGTTCGTGACGACACCTTGAAAAAACATCCGGAAATTGCTGATACTCTGAATCTTCTTGCCGGTAAATTGAGTGATAACACAATGCAACAACTAAATGCTAAAGTAGATGTCGACAAACAAGATCCCAAAGACGTTGCTAGTGAGTGGCTCAAGTCTCAGGGCTTAATCAAATAACAACAAAGTAAAATTCTACGAGCTAATGACAAATCCTGCATGGAGTGCTTTCCGTGCAGGATTTTGTATGTGGATGGTTCGAATTTCAAGATAACCCATTCTTCGAAACAACCAAATTCGACAGGATAAATCAGACTTCGCGGCAGGAAAAAGAAGGAAAAAAGCGAAATCAGATTTACCATGGTTACTCGAAGAGTGAGAGTTTAATAGCTTGGAAAAATCTGACTTGGATTGCTTGATATATGGAAGGGGGCATTTGCGAATGGAACGTAAGCTTCGCTATGTTTGGTGGTGTGTGCTCGCAGGACTTTTGATCCTTGCTATTTGGAAGCTCTTTCTTCCTCATGGCGCGAATGCCTATATTCAAAAAACGGTTTCAAGCCGAGAGATCGTTGTTTACGTGGCCGGGGCAGTAGAGAAGCCGGGGCTTGTTCATTTAGCGCCGGATGCTCGCTTGGATGATGCCTTGAAGCAGGTACATCTTTTACCAGAGGCTAACATAGAGAGTATGAATCCGGCTGAAAAGCTAAAGGATGGGCAAAAGGTTAACGTGCCGTATAAACCCCTCCTGATTTCCCCTGAATCCACGGCGGGCGTTAATCCGACGAATGCTGGAAGCGTGGGTGCGGCACCAAGCCTAAATCCAACGTCGGTCGCGAATCCAACGACACTGGCTAGTGGGAAGATTAATATCAATACTGCTGGAGCAGCGGAACTGGACAATCTGTCTGGAGTAGGCCCGGCGTTAGCGGGACGAATTGTTCAATACCGGACAGAACACGGGCCGTTTGCCAGGGCGGAAGACTTGGAGAATGTTTCAGGTATCGGCCCTAAAACTTATGAGAAGATGGCTTCACAAGTGACGGTTAGCCCATGAAAGACCCCTGGATCGGGCGGGCGGCAGCCCTCTTAATCGGGGGCCTCAGTGGAGCGTATTTACCTGAAACGGTTCGTCTTTGGGCTTTTGGGGTTCTCATATTGCTTGGGGTATGCCTTGTATTGTGGCGGCCACGTGATTTTTTCGGCCGAGTGTTTCGCCCTGAGATTCTTTTGCTAGGGGCAAGTCTATTGCTTGGCTTTGTATATGGTGGACTTGCGGATCGTACTCTGCCAGGACCCATAGCCTTGGATCATGTGGAGATTGTCGGTCAGATTCAGGATTGGAACATATCTAAGGATAGGGTAGTGGGCATAGTGCGTGTCGAGGAAGGCGAAGGCGGCGCGTCAAAGGATACAGGTGACGCTCCGGCTGATCTTCGGCAAGAATTAAAAGGTCAGACCTATCGGCTCACTGTTTATGCCGATAAATCGGGACAGATTCCGGGAGAGTGGAAGCGGGTTCTGCCCGGAGACCTTGTAAGTTTCCAAGCGCACTTGGAAAGGCCTAAATCACTTGGAACACCCGGTGCATTCGACCTACGCCTTTATTATGGGGTTAGGGGGTTAAGCGGCACGCTAAGCGCGCAAGGGGATGCTGTATTGCTTTCTGCGGGGGAGCCAAGTCTAACTTGGAAGATTCGTCAGCAGGTTAGAAGCCGGCTTCAGGCCTGGGATCCGGAGGAAACGGGGGTATTAGAGGGAATCTTCTTCGGAGATTCCAGTCGTATTCCGGATACGCTTCAGGAACGTTACAAAGTGACCGGCGTACTTCACGTCTTCGCGGCTTCGGGTGCCAATGTAGCCTTTGTTCTTGGACTTTCTTGGATGCTCTTGAGCTTTTTGCCTAAGCAGATTCGGATCAGCGGAACGATCTTAGCACTGTTACTTTATGCTGCACTTTGCGGGGGAAATGCTCCGATTATCAGAGCGACTATTTTGGGAATCGCGGTTTTACTCGGGCGTTTGGGACGGGGGAAAGTGGCCACGCTACGTTGGTTGTTCTTTGCAGCGATAGGCCTATTTATTCAAAATCCTTTAATCATTCAGGATCTTGGTTTTCAACTTTCCTTTGCAGCTACCTGGGGAATTGTTGTACTCACCCCTCGGATTCTCAAGGGGAAGTTGCTCGAACGCCTCCCCAATCTATTTCGTTTCGCTGTTGCCGGCACATTAGCGGCGCAAGTGGCGACGCTTCCGCTGTTGATCTCGGCTTTTCATCGGTTATCTTTGATCGGATTTTTTGCGAATGTTTTTATCCTTTTTATTTTAGGTAGTATACTCGAAGTGGGGCTCATCGGAGTGATTCTTTCTTTCTCCGGGGGGCTGTCTGCTCCTTTCTTTCAGGTGAGCTTATGGCTTATGGCCGTGACGAATACGATTTTAAAGATATTTGCTGAATTACCGTACGCTGATGTCTGGGTGTTAAACCCAGGCCCCCTCTTTTGGTTAATTTGGTACGGTGGAATCGGAACCATCTTGTGGGGAAAAGAGCGTGTGTTTTTTATCGTAAAGGGGAGGTTGCTTCATCTTAGCAGAGGACTAAGGACAAGCACTGTGAAGATGATGGAACGATGCCCTTTGGGAATTCGTCGAGCAACGAAACGTTTGATCTTGGATATGTCTGGGAATCCAATATTAAGAAAAAGGTTACTCCTTCGTTGGGTCGGCATACTGCTTATCTTTCTTATCCTGTGGAGTCCATGGAATCTACAGAATGATCTGGAAGTAGACATGATCGATGTGGGGCAAGGGGATTCGATATTAATCCGTACACCTGAGAACCATGCTATCTTGCTGGATACAGGACCACGTAGCGAACTGTTCGATGCCGGTGAGCGCATCGTTCTTCCTTATTTATTGGAAAGAGGAATTCGGCATTTGGATGCGTTGCTTATTACCCATGAACATCAGGATCATATTGGAGGGGCCCGGGCGGTGCTCGCCAATATTCCGACAGATTGGGTAGGGGTACCTGATGTGGGAGACCGGTTGGAAAATAAAGAATGGAAGGAAGGACTTCCTGCTGAACTAATAAATCAGACTGAGGGGCTACGGAAGCTTCAGGCGGGAGATCGGATCAACCTTGATTCAGGTGCATGGATGGACGTGGTGGGTCCGTATAAGGTTCTAGCAGGAACGCATTCGGACCCGAACAATAATTCCTTGGTGCTGAAGCTTAACTATTTAGGGCAAAGCGTCTTGCTAACGGGGGATATGGAGCAAGAAGAAATGGAAGAGATCGCTGAGACGGGCGTAGATTTAGAAAACAACATTTTTAAGGAACCACATCATGGGAGCCGGTTCTCCTTGGATAGACCCTGGCTGGATGGAATTCATCCCCAAGCCGTATGGATTTCGGTAGGGAAAAATACGTTTGGACATCCCTCGCCGGAAGTTCTGCAGTATTGGGAAGAACGCCACATCCCGGTTTATCGGACGGATGAACACGGCACACTACGGCTTTTGATAGGAGAACGTGGTCTGGAAATCATCCCTGGTCGTTAATCTACTTCTGTGAATAAGAAATTATTGAGGTCATACATAGTTATTCAAGGTATACCCGTAAAATATTTTAGGAATGTATAAAAAGGAAATATTGGGTAACAATAGCAGGGAACATCTCTTTTCTCCTCCTCTTTCTTTTGCCCCTCCACAATCCGTGGGGGGCTTTTTTTAGTGAGACTCCCACTTCTACAAGCGATGTTCAACTTTTGTTGAACGAGTTAACTGTTCTTTATCTGGCTTTTTTAGTAAGTCTCTATTAAAATAAGCAAAGGGGGTGGCAAAGATGCGTGAGATTGAACGAATTAAGGAAAGCGTAGCGAGGGGGAAGATTTCAACCGTTTATTTGTGGTATGGGGAGGATCGTTTCCTAATTCAAGAGGGGTTGAAAGCCCTTAAGTCGTTCTATTTCATGACGGATCCGTCTGGAAGCGGGATTGAACAAGTTTCTGCAAAGGAGTTGTCTCCGGAGGTCATTGTAGAGAGGGCCAATACGATGTCCTTTTTTGCCAATCGCCTCGTAGTCGTTGAAGATGTTACCTATTTCCAAGACGGGCAGTCCGCAGATTTGGAGCCGTTTTTGGATTACTTTGCTAACCCCAATCCCACGACGTGTCTTTTGTTTATCGCTGAAAGTGTGCATAAAGGGAGAAAATTTTATAAGGCTTTAGATAAAACTGGAGAGGTCATGGAATTCTGCGCTCCGAAACGACCGCAGGAATGGCTTGTCTGGGTTCAGTCGGAATTAAAAGCACGGGAGAAATCGATGGATAATCAAGTAGCTTCCCAATTTATTGAATGGACAGGGCACCATACTGGCGTTTTATGTCAAGAATTAGATAAGCTCGTCGTATTTGTGGGGGAGCGCCAGAAGATCACTTCGGAAGATATTAAAGCTATTACTCCCCAATCGATTGAAACGAGCATCTTTAATCTTTTAGATGCGGTGACCAGTCGATCCTCTGCAAAGGCCTTACAAGCCTTGCGTGAGGTGTTGCGTAAAGAACCTGCCTTAAAGGTTTTAGGGATGTTGGTTCGTCAAATCCGGCTTCTTCTGGGGTGTGACTCTTTGCGCAGGCGCGGAGGAAATGTTGCCGAGGCCCCTTCCGTATTAGGAATTTCGCCTTATGAAGCGCAAAAAGTCTGGCAACAATCCGTTAGGCTATCGACGGAACAACTTTCCAAGGCGTTATCCGAGTGCTTAAACACAGACTTGGCGTTAAAAACTGGGGGCGGTGATTCGGGATTATTGCTGGAAATAATGATTATTAAATTTTGTGGGAAGGAAGTTTCTTAGCACGTTCGCACACGTTCCATCGCTATTCCCTTGTCGCTAAGGCTAAAACGCATAACTTCTGGGCTTTCTGCATGTGCGGTCGCTCCTTACCGTCAATGGTACCGCGACATCAGTCCATCCTTGGACAAGCCAAATGCGTTTCTTTACGCCTTATCGACTGCGCTCATTGACGCAATTCTCTCTCCGTGCTCACTAAGCTAAGAAACTTCCTTTGACTTGGGTCTGCGGGGGGCGACGTAGGAATATCATGATGGGAAGTGCTTTTGCTCGTTAACACACACTTATCGTCGTTTCCTCCCAAAGTAAACAAAGTAAACAAAAAAAGTAAGCGACAAATTGTCGCTTACTTTTTATAATCCCAGTTTTGTTTTACCCAACTTGGGAAAAATGCTTACTGAATCTACTCGTAAGACGGGATTTCTTGCGAGCTGCCAGGTTCTTATGAATCAAACCCTTGGAGGAGGCTTTATCCAAAGCACGAGTAGCCTTTTTCAAAGCGAGTGCTGCAGTCTCGGAATCCGTTGTGATTGATTCTTCAAAACGGCGAATAGTCGTCCGTAAGAAAGATTTCGCAGCAGCATTCTTAATCATGCGAGCTTTTCCCAACTCAACTCTTTTAATGGCAGATTTAATGTTTGGCACTAATAGTCACCCCCTTTGGTTATTGATACTCCTTATTGTTAGACAAACTACATTTTAACATTAGGATGGAAATTTATCAAGGAAAAAGAATTAATAAATGATATATTGATAAATTTCGTGATTATTGCTTAAACTAAGTCAGTCAGTAAGGACAGCTTTAGAAATAAAGTAAAATTGAAACAAATGATTGGAGGACACAAAAAATGTTAGGAATGATCGTACGGTTTGTTGTTTCGGCTCTGGTTTTACTCTTGGTAAGTTATATTGTCCCTGGTCTTCGGGTGAATGGTTTTACTGGAGCGGTGATCGCAGCAGCGGTGATCGCTGTACTGGGCTATGCTATTGAAAAGGTGTTCGGTGACAAAATTTCACGAACGGGACGGGGAGCGGTTGGATTTATTACGGCCGCTGTGGTGATTTACTTCAGTCAGTTTATTGTTCCTGGTTATATTACTGTTTCTATTATAGGTGCTTTACTGGCCTCGCTAGTCATTGGGATCGTCGATATCTTTGTTCCAACAATGATTCGTTAGTTGATACCTGAAGGCAAAATACCTATATAACGAAAAATCCTTTTGATATGTTCTACCTTGGACTTGTCCCTCATAATTCTTCAATAAAGAGGAAGGGGGACAAGTCCTTTGTTACGGGAAGATTTTTATCATCGTCAAAAAAAACATTTCCTGATTTGGAGAGTTAGAGATTGGGCGCGAGGATTCCTTTTGGGATTAGTAAGTATTTTAATTATCATGGGCATGGCTTATGCCCTCAAAAGCGGGAGTTCTTGTCAATTGATTGGATTTCTAGCCGAACAGTCGTTTCCATTTGAAGCCATCTTGATGGAAGGGGCCCCGGGCTATTCTCAGCCTGAGCGCGCTCGCTTGGATCTAACGAGGAATCAAGGGGCGGCGGTCGGTATGTTTTTATTAACTGGTGTCAATATTGCAGATCCCCGGACTTTTTTTCTGGGGTATTTTTCTCCGCCCCCACAAGGCCCGATGTGGTTAGGGTGGGCTTACAATCCTAATGATCCAGAGTTTGAAGGTCCTATTCTTGAACCGATTGCTAGTGACACTCAAAAACCTGGAGGGAATACGGCTGTGATTCCTCCAGATATACCGGAGCCGGGAGCAAAAGGAATAATTGTGGGAATTTATAATACGCACAACAGTGAATGTTATTCCGGAGACGGAGGGCCTGACCGGCGGACGGGGGAAAATGGAGATGTCGTTACGGTAGGGGAAACATTAAAGAAGGACCTTGAACAAAATGGAATTGGTACAGTCCACTCGTTGCAAATCCATGATGCCGTGGATTTCATGAAAGCATATTCAAAGTCTGTAATAACGGCAACTCAAATGATCAAAGATTACTCTAATATGAAGGTTTTGCTAGACATTCATAGGGATGGGTTCCCTTCTGGTGTTCCAAAGCGAACGGTCATGGTGAAGGGGCAACAGGTCACTCAGGTGTTGGTAATCATAGGAAAGATGAATCCACACTGGCAAAAGAATGAGGCATTGGCCAAAGAACTCATGGCCTTAGGGGAGAAGAAATACCCTGGACTCTTTTCGCCGAATATTAGTTATGCAGCCGATGCAAGGTACAATCAACACCTTTCTGACGGCGGATTGTTGTTGGAATTTGGGAGCCAAAATAATACTTTAGGTGAAGCTAATGGCGCAGCAGAAGCCGTGGCGGAGGTCTTAGCAGATTATTTAAAAGCTAAACGTTAAGACCAAGCCCCCAACCAAGCGCATATGCGGCAAAGAATGAATGCAAATGAATTGCACGGTCACCAAAGCTTTCGAGGAGCGCTTCTTTTAGGTTGGCTTAAACGGTTTCCTTTGCAATTTCATTTCATTCATTGGCTTGGTTACGACGAGGCCTAGCCCCTTCCGCACCTCCTCCCGGCGACCAAAGCCAGAGGAGGTTTCTTAGCTTAGAGAGCACGGAGAGAGGAATTGCGTCAATGAGCGCAGTCGATAAGGCGTAAAGAAACTCAACGGTTTACTCGCAGAAAGCCCAGAGGTTTTGAGTTTTAGCCTTATCACCAAACGAATAGCGATGGAACGTGTCGATCACGATAGTCTCCAGTGGAGAGTATTGCCGAAGGCGCTGACCCACAACGAACACTTATCACCGTAGGATGCCAAGACACTTCCTCACTTCCTCCCCCTTTTACGGTCGTGCGAAAAATGCTATAATTCGGAAGGGAAACCATGACGATGGGGAGAAGGGGTTAGCTCAATATGTCATCAACCAACCGTACACTCTTGAAAGCTGCCGGTTTTTTAATGGCTGCTCAATTGGCTTCGCGGGTTTTAGGATTTTTGCGCGAAACACTGATTGCGGGTTTTTATGGACAGAGCGGTATTACGGATGCTTATAATACAGCGTTTATTCTTCCAGATTTATTATATTGGTTGCTTGTAGGTGGGGTTTTGAGCGCCGCCTTCATTCCTGTTTTCTCTGAATACATTGCCAAAGGGAACGAGGATGAGGGCTGGCGTGTGGTTAGTTCGGTCTCGAATCTGATCTTCCTTACCCTTGGAACGTTAGTTCTGGTGGGACTTTTTTTCACTCCCCAGTTTCTTCGGCTGATGGTTCCGGGGTTTAAACCACAAAATATCGTTCTCGCGACCCGCTTGACTCGAATCCTCTTGATGCAGCCCCTATTTATGGCCTTCAGCGGGTTGACAATGGGAGTCTTGAATTCCTACAAGATTTTCTGGCCTTCCGCTTTGGGCACTGTGCTTTATAATGCGTGTATTATTTTTTTTGGAACGATTCTGGCGAATCCGGCTAAGCCTGAAAGCATTTCTGGGTTTGCCGTTGGGGTCGTTGTTGGGGCAGTCGTAAATTTTGCTGTGCAAATCCCTGCTTTGCGGAGGGTGGGGGTACGTTACTACCCGGTCATTGATTGGCACCATCCAGGCGTCCGGCGGATTGGGGCTCTTGCCGTGCCTATTATTATTAGTTATTCCCTGAATCAAATTCAAATTGCTGTCAATAATAACTTCGGGTCGTCACTGCTTCCAGGAAGCATCTCCGCCCTTTGGTATTCTTCTCGTCTTTTCCAGGTGCCTGTGGGGATTTTTGCTTTAGCCATTGCAGTGGCTACATTTCCGACGATGACGGAGCAAGCCGCTTTAAAACAATGGTATAAACTTCGTCAAACAATATCTCAAGCCATTCGCATGGTTGTTTTTATTACCCTTCCGATTTCGGTCTGTATGATTGTTTTACGCTATCCACTGATTCGACTGTTGTTTCAACATGGGCACTTTACGGGCCAAGCCACATTAACCACAGCTATTCCGTTGCTGTATTTTGCTATTGGGATTTCTTCACAGTCCGTGACTCAGATTCTCCCCCGGGCGTTTTATGCCCTTCAGGATACCTGGACTCCAGTTATCTTGGCTATTATTTCTATGGCAATTGATATTCTGGCCATGTTTTTATTAATTCGACCCCTCGCTGTTGGGGGACTAGCCTTGGCTGATACCATTGCTGCTTTTGTAAATATGCTTCTTTTATTTTATGTGTTGCGTAAGCGCTTAGGGCAAATGGACGGTTGGAACATGTTTTGGACAGGCCTGAAAACTTTGGTTGCTTCGCTTTTCATGGCGGGTGTAATCTGGGTGTGGAGTGAATGGCTGACCCCATTGATCGGTATCCATGCGTTGGGTTCGCTGATCGTCTTGGTTACCGGAACAGCGATTGGGGTTGTTGTATTTGCTGGAATGGCAAAGATCCTGAGAATGGGAGAATTTGAGCAGGCGATGGGTTTGGTCCAACGAAAGATTGGAACGCGCTAGGAGTGAAGGTCGGTATATGCATTAAGATTAGGTGTCCATTGAAAGATGATGGCGACCGTTGCCGTTTTCATGTAGACTTATAAAGTAGTGATAGCATCAAAAAATGGGGAGAGAATGGAGTGATTACTTTGTCATATGCTCAATGGACCAAAGAGTTTCCGGGGGGAATCACCGTCGTTAATGCAGAAGGTATCATTCTCGAAATGAATGAGAAGGCTTGCAAGATCTTCGAAAAACAGGGCGGTAAAAATTTGATTGGTCGAAACCTGCTGGAAGTTCATCCAGAACTGGCCCGCAGTAAAGTTGCCCAGATGCTTAAAACAAGAGAGGCTAACAGTTATACCATCGAAAAAAAGGGAATGAAGAAATTGATTTACCAAGCCCCTTGGTATGAAGAGAATGAATTTGCGGGACTTGTTGAATTGTCTCTTGAGATATCGCCTGAAATGCCAAACTATGTGAGGAAGGAATGAAGTTCACGTCCACGATAAGGGAGAGAGGAAAAGAAACAAATAGCGGTTAAAAACCACTGTAAAGGAATTGATTATATTTGAACCAAGTAAAACAAACGGCTATCAGAACTCAAGAGGCTTACCCAGCGATTTCCATTCAATCACTACGAGAGAGTCTACACCGCATTCGACGTCATGAAAAGTTATTTCACTATACTTGGATCGCGTTACTGCTCAAATCAATCTTCTTCTTAGGCTTAGTAAACAATGACGGGGTACACTTTAACTTAAGTAAAGTGTTTCAATTGGTTACTAATCCACCATTTTTTCTAATCTATATTTCCTTTGATGTTGCTTTACTTAGCGTTGTTTTTCTGTTCAGAGGCAAGCTTCATTATTGGGCCTTGGTGATCATTAATTTTCTTTTGTCGATTGTAATGATCGTGGACTTAATGAATTTTAGGGCATTTGGTAATTTCTTTTCTGTTTATGCATTATCCCAATCGTCTAATTTAGACAATCTTTTTTCGAGCATTATTTCCATGTTGCGGCCGGTTGATATATTGTTTGGAATTGATATTATTTTACTTATGTTGGCTGGATATAAAGTAGCGCCGAGGTTTAAATCCGCCGTACGCAGTTTTCCGATTTTCTTAATGTTGATTCTTTGTTCATCCAGTTATATCTTTGTCAATCATCTTGTGGTCGACGTCTTAAGTGGAAATACTCAATATTTCTTGTTTAGGCGCTCTTGGTCACCGAACCAGACCATGTCAAACCTCTCACCCCTTGGTTATCATCTCTTTGATACTTATAATTATTGGGAAGATAGTAAACTGCTTCTCTTAAGTGTTGAGGATAAACAACGAATCGAGTCTTGGTTTATAGATAAAAAAGAGAACCTCCCAGTGAACAACTATTCAGGAATGTTTCAAGGGAAAAATCTAATAGTTCTGCAAGTAGAGTCCCTTGAAAACTTCGTGATCGGTAAGCGTGTTAATGGCCAGGAAATTACGCCTAACTTGAATAAACTGTTAACTAATAGCATGTATTTTTCCAATTACTATGAGCAAGTGTGGAATGGTACGAGTTCGGATGCAGACTTAATGACTAACACTTCGGTTTATCCAGTGCGTCAGGGGTCTACGTTCTTCCGGTTCCCTGGTAATACTTACAATTCACTACCCAAAATTCTGGAAAGCCATGGTTACAATACATTGGCTATCCATCCCGACAAGGGGGGGTACTGGAATTGGCGTCAAGCCCTCACAGCGATCGGATTTCAAAAAACTATTGATGAAAGCTATTTTCAAATGGACGAACGGATCGGCTTGGGCATTAGTGACAGGAGTTATCTTAGGCAGGTAGGATCAGTGATCAAGGCGGAAAAACAACCCTTTTATACGTTTCTTGTCACCCTTACCAGCCATGCTCCGTTTGATTTACCGACCCAATATCGCGACTTGAAATTAGACCCTGTTTTAGATGAATCTAAGTTGGGTGGATATTTCCAGAGCATACATTACACTGATCAACAAATTGGGGCGTTTATCGACAAATTGGATAAGGACGGATTATTGGATAATACGGTCATTGCCCTGTACGGCGATCATACAGGGGTTCACAAGTTTTATGATGATGAGATAAAGCAACTGAAGAACCCGGAAAGTTGGTGGCTTGAGGGGCATCTCCAAATACCGTTGATTATTTATTCTAAGGGGATGACTGGAGAGAAAATAAAGACGACTGGCGGACAAATCGATATATTGCCAACGTTGGCCTATCTCATGGGGGTAGATCGTAAGGAGTATGAGGGCACGGCAATGGGCCGAAATCTTCTGAATACTAATAGGGATTTCGCCGTTTTAGCAAGTGGAAAACTAGTCGGGAGCCTTCCTTCTGATAAAGAACGAGAAAGTGCTAAGCTTGGGGTGGGAATTGCCGATGAAATTATTCGAAGTAACTACTTTAAATAGGGGACTTGTGTGACACAGCGCTCGGTACATACGACGCAGAGCAAACTAACCGTGTAAGCTCCTAAAGGGGGTGCGGGGTGCCCGCCATAAGCGCCATCCTTGGCGCTATGGCGGCAGCGCACGTCCTTGTGCGCTGCCCCGTATTTGGGGTCGCTTACACGGAAGTTTGCTAGTCTGCTTACGTAGAGACGTCGCGCCTGTGTCACACTGCGTCCTGGGCTTGGAGCGGAGAACGGAGGAACGGGGAGACGGGGAGACGTTTAGACCTGCTTAGGAGATAATTAAGTGTCCGTGTTTGGTGACGAGGGTTTTGGGAGACGGCACATTTCATGTGCACCGTCTTGTCTCTGGTCGCTTACACGGAAGTTTGCTAGTCTGCTTTCGTAAAGACGTCGCGCCTGTGTGACACTGCGTCCCGGGCTTGGAGCGGAGAACGGAGAGCGGAGGAGCGGGGAGACGTTTAGACCTGCTTAGGAGATAATTAAGTATTCGTGTTTGGTGACGAGGGTTTTGGGAGACGGCACATTTCATG